>Ga0153980_1000032_pt1 | contig 178478 bp, 148 predicted proteins | sample TSGA064MetaG_FD_104722 | JGI IMG/M metagenome (GOLD analysis project Ga0153980, IMG submission 104722) | Attine ant fungus gardens microbial communities from Georgia, USA - TSGA064 MetaG | ecosystem: Host-associated > Fungi > Mycelium > Unclassified | place: USA: Georgia, Magnolia Springs... | reverse complement strand
GCTCGACTTGCATGTATTAGGCATGCCGCCAGCGTTCGTCCTGAGCCAGGATCAAACTCTCCAATAAAGTATTGAAAAGAGCGATAAGCTCATTTTGAAACTGACGAGATTAAAAATCTCATTGTTGCTTTGAAATCATACAGCCCGAAGACTTGTACCGATTTCTCAGCGTCGATCTTGCAAGCAAGATCGTTACTCACTCGTTGTTCAGTTTTCAAAGATCAAACTTGTTTCATCGCCGTGTGTTGTTCACCACAGCAACTCTTATATAATATCATGTCCGAACCAACTTTGCAAGCATTTTTTTAAGTTTCTTTCGAAGCTTATTTCATTCGCTTGCCGCACCGTGTTTCTCGTGTTTTCTTGGCCGGATTAATAATATATCATGTTCTAATACTAATTACAACCCATATTATAAATTAATTTTATTCACTACATTGGGTTGATCTACTCTCCTATTATAAATGCACTCCAGCAGTTGTTAAGCGAACGGAATCTACAGAACCGCTCTTTGAGTTTTATGGGACAGCCTCTATTGGTTGTCATCCTAACGCCTAAGCTCTAATGAACAGTTTGTTTCGTAGTCCCGAGAAAACTTCTCTTCATTAATGTCGTTACTTATAAAGCTAGCTTCGTCTATTTACTGCTGCTTTCATTACAGTAATAGGATATTGTTCAGTGATCTTTCCGATATTCGTAAAGCCTCGTTTAGAGTCATTTTTGCGTATTAATGTATTTCATATATGCGCATATCTTAATTTCAACAGAAATCCCTCTTTCCTTTATGTATATACATGTTAGGCACAATTCACTTCTTAAAATGAAGGGGTCTTATTCTTTGGGGCATTTAATTTCCACAATCTTTAATGAAATTCCCCTTATGAATTTGCGCATTTTTTAATAATGAACACAATAATGAAAGAAATGAGAGAAATTCTGAAAACCTTGGTACTAAAGCATCATTTTCATTCAAAAACTAACATTAGTCTAACCCTATTACGATATATCACATGGATACAAAGCACCATACGTAGAGCGAACACGCATCCAGATGGTCACAATTAGAAAAAGGAGTGAACTATGTTGTTAGATAAGATAAGGTGGAGTACTCTTCCCTTCTTTGCTAAAAATCTCGTTATTTCATTCGGCAGCATTATGTTGATTGGGGTTATTCTGATTACTGCGGGATATCAACTGCAGAAGAATATTTTGAGTCAACAATTGTACGAGCAGGCTGAAGTTACAACACAGAAATGGTTTGAAGATTTGGATACAGACAAAGTACTTGAAGCAGTAAAAGAGAAAAGTTATTCTGGACCCGTTCAGAAAGAATTAAGAGATTACTTGGATTCCATCCATGAGTTATACCCTAATATTGCACAAGCCTATATCTTCGGCACTGAACTGAAGGAAGGAAATCAAACGTCCATCATTGCGATTCCTACTAACTTATTGGGGCCTTTTGAAGAAAGCAATATGGCAGCAGGTTCAATGTATCCATTACCACAGAAAAACGTTATAGCTCTTGAAGGTATGAAAAATGACGAGGAACCTGCATTAAGCAGCTTTTATACGGACGAATACGGTACTTGGACTACGATTATGTACCCTATTAAAAATGCCGAAGGAAAAATGTACGCCGCACTTTACTTCGACGTTGATGCAAACGCAGTTCCAAAAGGACTTCATAAGCTGATTACATACAGTAGTATTTTCCTTATCGGTTTCCTGATCCTGTTTATGGTACTGCAGTATATTTTATTGAAGAAAACACTTAAGCCAATCCGGGACCTTATGAAGGGGATTGAGACTGCAAGCGCAGGCAATCTGGATGTAACCATTCAAACCGGACGGGATGATCTGGGCATTATCAATGAAAAATTCAATACGATGATTCAGCGATTCAATGACACGATGTTCAAAGTCCAAACGACATCCTATCACCTCTCTGACTCATCCAAGAAATTATTAGATATTTCCGAGAAAAATAATGATAATATCCAGATGATCAGCAGCAATATCCGGGACATCTCTCACGGCCTTCGCTCCCAGGATCAGGCCAGCGTGGAAAGTGCCCGAGCAATGACAGAAATGTCTACCGTTGTGCAGACGATTGCCAGCAGTTCTGCAGATGTAGCGGATGAAGCATTAAGCATGGAACAACGTTCCAACACAGGTCATGAGATTATGCAACAAGTGGTTGAGCAGATGAGACTCATCTCTGGTGCGGTGAAGCACACGTCGGAATCGATACAGTCTCTGGAAAGCCGCTCCAACGAAATTAGCAGCATCGTAAATATGATTACACAAATTGCAGACCAGACTAATTTGCTCGCCCTGAATGCTTCCATTGAGGCGGCTCGTGTAGGTGAGGAAGGAAAAGGGTTTGCGGTTGTCGCAGGGGAAGTCCGCAAGCTCGCTGAACAGTCCCAGGATTCTGCCAAACAAATCCGTACCTTAATTGATGGCATTCAGCGCGATATCCTTCAATCTTCCGAAGCCATGCAGCTTGGCTCCCAAGAAGTGGAGAAGGGATCTCAGGTCACTATGGAGACGGGGCAATTCTTTGAAGATATTCTGACAGCTACGAACAAAGTCGCTAACCAAATTCAGGATATCTCCAGCTCCACCGAAGAAATATCCGCCAGCACACAGGAAATGTCCGCTACTGCGGATGAGTTGTCTGCGAGCGTCAGCAAAGCAGCACATAGCAGCAAACAGATTGAGCAATCCATTGCCGAACAGGAATCATCCATGGCTTCCATTGTTACAGCCTCTGATGAACTCTCGGCTGTATCGGGCCAATTGCAAGAACTGATCTCCTTCTTTAAAGTAAGGGCCAACTAGAGCTGAATACCAAGTAAACAATAAGAACGTTAATAACAAAAAACCAAGATGCTTGAGGGTACCTCTGCGTCTTGGTTTTTTTTGTTATTCGTTTAATATGATGCGCTTGCGATAAAATAAAAAGAGACCATCCCTGTATTCAGGTCAGTTCCCTTCTCTACTCTATCTCGTGCCCATTTAAACGGACATGTCACTTGAAGTTACGGAGTCATCTTCTTTCATTTAAGCTGCTATATAATAGACTGTATTACAGATTTAAGAGATCGGGTGGGCAGATCTCTTATACCTTTATAACTTCACCTCTTATTTTCCTTGTAGGTACTTGTATATCTCTGATACTCATTCTTTACCCGATCATATCGACCCTCACCCGTATAGAACACGATCTCTACAAAATGATCCTGAGCTTCTAAAATGGTGTGTAGCTGGACAATCTTACGTTTATTTACTACTTGGTACCCTTCCATCTGAATCCCCTTCAAACCATTGATTTCAACAGACTTGCGTTCTGGAACGAGAATGGAGTTCTCTGGATCAGCATACGTTTCAGCGATATAACGTCCATACTCCTCTAACGTTAGATCGGAATCAGATTCTTCCTTTGGTTCGAGATATATCGACATGTAATCATTGTTTGCCTGCAGAGAGATATCCAGATCTGAACCCCGTAATTCAAAATCTTGAACTTCCCAATTAGATGGAGTACGGATCTGGAATTGAGAATATTTTCCCTGATGCGATGTAAGATCCGTCGATGAAAGGACAAGGTCTGATGGATCATCATTCAATATCCGAAATTGTTGAGACATTTTTTCGAAAAATTCCCGGTCTGCTAACGTAAATTCATACATCGATGTATATGTAATGATATAAAAATGGTGGTTACTTTCTAGGTATGCTGTAATGTACCCGAATTGATTCCTCTCATAACTGGTTCTTCCTTCTTTTACGTAAGCCTCCTTTTTATCAATAGTTAGATTGCTGGTTCTGATGATCTCATCTTTCTTTCTCTTTAGGCCTTGTGTGGATTCAATATTTTTCTTGTGGATTGCCATGTAATCAGTCAATGACGTATCCGGTAAGTAGTCTGCCCGGTTCACTCGGTCGATTCGGATGGACTTCGTTCGATCCACTGTCGCTAACTTCAATAGTGATGGATTAGTAAGTTCTGTTGAAACCTTCCAATCCGAAGAGAGGGTTATCTCCACTTCCTTGTTCTTAGAAAACATTGTTACAGGTGTTTCATTAACCGTCTTTTCCGAAGAAATGGATTTGGAGACCGCAGGAGTATTGGGAATACCAGACGAAGAACTGCACGCAGTAAGCGTAACAACCATAAACAGATTAATTGTAAGTATCATTCTTTTATTGGACAATGACAAATCTCCTTTGTTCTAGGTAGTATGTCGACACTGCACAGGGGTAATTTACCATTTATATCGGCAATTTGGATATCACTTATTAGGCTCTGTTAAGCATAATTTTTTTAACGCATCAACCCAAAAAAAAGAGATCTGCCCTGTTTCAGGTCAGATCTCTTCTCCAACTTATCTCGTGCCCATTTACACGGACTTGTCACTTGGCGTTTCGGCATCGGTTTTATTCTTTGTGCCTTTACTTTTATAAGGCTTCGGGGCACTTTTCGCCCGGTTAGCGGCGGCTTGCCAACGGTTCCAGCCTTTTTTGCCAGTACCACGGCCGGTACCGCCTTTTCCTTTTGCTTTGCTCATGTTATCACTCCAATAATCCTGTATATGCTTAAAAATGACCGTCCTCGGTAACTTATTATGCAACCCAGCCCATCTTCTTCACTTCCAGCTTTCTTATTATAACAAAAATTGACGTCTTTACGTTCATTTCCATAAATCATTGTATTGTTATTCTGTTATGAAAGCGGTATAGTGGACATAATTGAAAGAGGAAGCTGCGTCTTCTTCGGGATTGTTACTGGTAAGCAGGCGATACCCAAACAAAAGGCTGTCTAATAAGCCTTTGTTTGGGTTTTTTGTTATTATTACGAGCTATTGAGGTGAACACATACATGATCATCCGACAGATTTTCAACAACAACGTCATTCGCGCCGAGAATCAGGTAGGCCAAGAGTTTGTTGTCATCGGCAACGGTTTGGGCTTCAAGAAGAAGAATGGACAGCCCGTGGATGAGGATAAAATCGAGAAAACCTTTGTGCTGAAATCGGATAAAATACCGCAAAAATTGATTGACCTGATCGGTGAAACATCGGTTGAATATTTGAAATTGGCTGACGAAATTGTAGGCTATGCCAAAAAGGAAATGGGCGATATTTTTAGTGATAATATCTATATATCATTGATCGATCATATTCAGTTTGCCATTACCCGGTACCGTAAATCCGTCGGGCTGAAGAATTCCCTTTTATGGCAAATTAAGAAGTTTTACAAAAAAGAATTTTGGATTGGCATGAATGCCGTGAATCTGATTCAGGAACAATTTGGCATCCAAATGGATGAGCATGAGGCCAGCTTTATTGCCATGCACTTTGTCAACGCCCGCCAAGATGGTCAGGGTATGAAACAAACGGTTGAAATTACCGAGGTTATTGATGATATTTTCAATATTGTCACCAATCATTACCACATTTCCCTGGATGAAAATTCATTTAATTATTCCCGGTTTATTACCCATCTGCAATACTTTGTACAAAGAATGCTGAGTAATGAACAAGAGCAATTTGCATCGGGTGATAACTTCCTGTATGAGCAGGTTAAAGACAAATATGCCAAGGCTTTTCAGTGTACACAATTGATTAATCAATACCTTGAAGAGAAGTTTGAAAGCGCCATGTCCATTGATGAAAAAGTGTATTTGACGATCCATATTCACCGTGTCACTTCACGTAACGAAATGCTGGACGCTGAATAAAAAAAGCTTGCAAACGATTTCGGCGTCATTTATAGTAGGTCTCACAACTTAACGACAAGGATTGTTACTGGTAAAGCAGGCGATACCTAAATGATTGGCAACGGGTCATCTTTCCGATGATCATAGCCATTCGTTTAGGTATTTTTTTGTTTTCAGGCAATCTTAACAACAAAGGAGAATGAACATGGATCATAAAAAAATGGGGGATGACATCGTTCGCCTCGTCGGCGGTGAAGCCAATATTAACGGGCTGGTCCACTGTGCAACCCGGCTGAGATTCGATCTGAAGGATTCGAAAAAGGCAGAACGCGAAACGCTCGAGAAACACGATGGGATCATTACCGTTGTCGAAAGCGGTGGACAGTTCCAGGTCGTCATTGGCAGCCATGTGGCTCATGTATATGCAGAGATCATGAAGAACAGAGATTTTGGAGGAGATTCTTCCTCATCCGCTGAGTCTACAGGAGAAAAAACCTCGGTATTATCCAAAGTCTTTGAAATTATATCCGGAAGCTTCTCACCGTTAATCCCGGCCATGGCAGGATCAGGTATGTTAAAAGCTTTGCTGACTGTCCTGACCATGCTTGGATGGATGTCTGATACAAGTGACACGTACCTGATTCTATCTGCTGCCGGCAACGCAGTCTTTTATTTCTTACCTATCTTCCTCGGTATCACACTTGGTATGAAACTGAAAGCCAATCCTTATGTAGCCGGTGTCATTGGTGCCGCCCTGATGGAACCGAACTTCACCGGACTGATGGATAAAGGCTCGGATGTATCGTTCCTCGGCATACCGGTTGTCATGATGAATTATTCAGCCAGCGTGTTTCCGATCTTCATATCGATCAGCATCTACGCTGTACTTGACAAACTACTGAAGAAAATCATTTTGAAAGATCTGCAATTGTTCCTGGTACCAATGATTGCACTGATGATTATGGTTCCTTTGTCCGCAATGGCCTTCGGACCATTTGGCACCACGGTAGGTGACTGGATTTCCTCCGGCGTAACTTGGCTTATTGGTGTCAGCGGTATTTTGTCAGGAATTGTACTGGGTGGATTCATGACCTTCATGGTTGTCTTCGGACTCCACTGGGGCTTCACACCAATCACGATTCAGAATATCGGGGTTGGCGGCGATCCAATTGAAGCTATGGCTGCTGCAGCCGTGTTTGCACAAATTGGTGTAGCATTTGGTATTTTCCTGAAAGCCAAAAAGAACAAAACCCTGAGAACCCTAGCAGGCTCCACCAGCCTCACCGGTTTACTTGCAGGTGTCACTGAACCGATCGTATACGGTCTGATCTTGCGTTATAAACGAGTGATTCCTATCGTTGTCATTGCAGGTGCGATCGGCGGTGCCATTAATGGTCACTTCGGTGTTAAAATGACTGCTTATGTGTTCCACAATATATTTGCCATTCCTGTCTATACACCAACGGTTGTTTACGTGATTGCGATCGCCTGCTCCTTTGCTGTAGCAGCGGTATTGACCGTGATGTTCGGTTATGAAAGCAAAACGAAAGAGACAGTTTCCGAGAAAAATGAATCTGTCTCCAGCACATCTGTTGAAAGTACGCCGGTAGATCTTCCTGTCGTACCTGAGACCAAAACAACAGAAATCAAGAAGGAACAAATTTATAGTCCTCTTACAGGTAAAGCTGTAGCCTTAAGCACCATTAACGACCCTGCTTTCTCAACAGGTGCCATGGGCAAAGGATTGGCGATTGTTCCTGAGTTTGGTGAAGTCGTCGCTCCCGTGGATGGCGTTGTAACTTCACTCTTCCCAACTGGACATGCCATTGGATTAACGACCAACGCAGGTACCGAGATTTTGATTCACATTGGTATTAACACGGTGGCGCTGAAAGGAAAACATTTCAATCCTGTCGTTCAGGAAGGCGATATCGTTAGACAAGGCGATCTGTTGATCCAATTTGAAATCGATAAAATTAAAGAAGCCGGATACGAAACGGTGACTCCTGTCATTGTTACTCTTACGCAGCAGGAAGTGGATGTATTCGAAACGACTCAAGAGCATGTACAGAAAAACGATGTCCTGTTGACTTTGGTTGTCTAACTCAACTCATATCATATGTATTCAATTTAGGAGGAACTAACAATGAAGCATACTCAACTTAAACCATTTCCTAAAGATTTCTTCTGGGGAGGTTCAACCTCTGCCTATCAAATTGAGGGAGCCTGGAATGAAGATGGCAAAGGCCCTTCTGTCATCGACATGGGCAATCATGTGGAAGGCGTAACCGACTTCAAGGTAACCAGTGATCACTATCATATGTACAAAGAAGATGTGGCCCTGATGGCCGAAATGGGCTTCAAAGCCTACCGTTTCTCCATCGCATGGACACGCATCTATCCGCAAGGCGCAGGTGAAGTAAATCCTAAAGGGCTGGCATTTTATGATTCCTTGATTGATGAGTTGATTAAATACGGCATTGAGCCCATCGTGACCATGTATCACTTTGATCTTCCTTATGCGCTAGAAGAAAAAGGGGGCTGGTCCAACCGCGCAACGATAGATGCCTTTGAACAATATGCCAAAACGCTTTATGAGAACTACGGTGACCGGGTCAAATATTGGCTGACCATCAACGAACAAAATATGTTGATCCTACATCCTGGCTCTCTGGGTACACTGGATACAACGCTTGTTGATCCGCAAAAAACACTGTATCAGCAAAATCACCACATGCTGGTCGCTCAAGCCAAAGCCATGGTCCTGTGTCATGAGATGCTGCCTGAAGCCAAAATCGGCCCGGCTCCCAATATCGGTGTTATCTATCCCGCGAGCTCCAAACCTGAAGATACGCTCGCTGCTGATAACTATGCGGCCATTCGCAACTGGCTCTATCTCGATATGGCGGTATATGGACGCTACAATCATATTGCCTGGAGTTATCTCGAAGAAAAAGGATATACCCCTGTCATTGAAGATGGAGACATGGATATCCTGGCTCAAGGAAACCCTGACTTTATTGCGTTCAACTACTATACTTCTCAAACCGTCGGTGAAAGTCTGAACGATGGTAATGACTTCTCTCATACAGGAGATCAGCACGAAATCGTAGGAGAACCGGGCGCATATAGAGGATCTGTGAATCCGAACCTGCAAAAAACGGAGTTTGGTTGGGAAATTGATCCGGTCGGCTTCCGCTCTACCCTTCGTCAGATTTACTCCCGTTATCATCTGCCATTGATCGTTACCGAGAATGGTCTGGGTGCATTCGATAAACTGGAGGAAGGCGACGTGGTCAACGACCCTTACCGCATCGAGTTTTTCAATAAACATATCGAACAGATTCAACTTGCTATTACAGACGGTGTAGATGTATTCGGCTTCTGCCCTTGGTCTGCGATTGACCTGGTCAGCACACATCAAGGATCAAGCAAACGTTATGGATTCATCTACGTGGATCGGGAAGAATTCGATATCAAGGAATTAAGACGTATCCGCAAACAGAGCTTCCACTGGTATCAAAAACTGATTGAAACCAATGGAGAAGTCCGTTAATACTGTAAATTAAAAAGCCAGTCGTTTACACATCGTTCATGTGTAGCCGACTGGCTTTTTGTGTTGGTTCACTCACGCATTCTTATTCAAATCAGGATTACATTTCTGCTTTGGCGTTGCCTGTGGAGTTAACTCCTCTTAACACCCGCAGAGATAATAGGAAACAGATTGCCAGAACAAAAGCTGCTGAAACGTAAGGATAGTTGATATTCACATCAAACAATGCTCCCGCTACAATGGGACCTGCGATATTCCCTAAACTTGTGTAGGCTGAGTTCAATCCGGCCACAAAGCCTTGCTGTTCTTCCGCCAGTTTGGACATCTGCGTACTGATTGCCGGACGCAATATATCCATACCTAGGAACACGATAAACGTTACGACAAGAATCATCCAGTAGGTGTTCACAAACAAGGTTAACAGTACAAATACGGCTACAAAAAGCAAGCAGACCGAAATGACTTTTTTCTCACCAAACCGGTTTAACAGCCAGCCAATCAGTGAGACCTGCACCACGGCTCCCGCAATGGAACCAAACGTAATAATGAATGCAATATCCTTGGTGGTGAAGCCAAATTTGTGATCCACAAACAGTGAAAATACCGTCTCATAGTTCGCCAGACCAAATGCCATAACAAACACGATAATCAAGCTGAAAAAGTAAGGCTCCCGGTACGAATGCAGCAACTGGGAAACCATACCCGGGCTTTTGACCTTCGGTGCACCCGCAACAGGTTTGGTTTGCTCTCCGGTAATTCTGGTTGATTCCGGCAAAATGATCAACGTAATGATAGATGCCAGCAAACCCGCAATACCTGCGGCATAGAAAGGAATCCGAATACCAAAGTCAGCGATATATCCGCCGATCCCCGGACCAATAATAAATCCTGTAGTAATTGCGGCATTGATTAATCCCATGCCTTTACCGCGTTCTTCTTCTGTCGTAATATCTGCGGTATAAGCCATTACTGCCGGGAAGATCATCGCTGCACCGATCCCTCCAAGCATCCGGGCTGCAAAGAGCAGCGATGGTGCATTCACAGCACCAAACATAAACTCCGATACAGCAAAGATTAACATCCCGCCAACAATAATTTTTTTACGTCCCAAGATGTCAGACCAACGGCCCGCAACTGGAGAAAATAGAAACTGCGTGAAGGAGAATGCTGCTACCAGCAAACCAACCGTGAACCCGGTGATATGCAGTAGATCCATGTACGCAGGCATAATAGGTACCACAAGACCAATACCTGTAAAAACGAGAAAAATATTAAACATTAACAGCAGCAATGCGCCCCTGTTCCGTGTAAGTAATGCCATGATTCCATCCTCCGTAGTTGTCAAAATGTTGCCTTAAGCTTAAGCTTTATCTTTTGCTATTCCATACAAGAATACGCTAGCCGCTTGGCGGTACAAGGCAAGAGCCTGTTCTGGCTCCATTCCGCGCGACAGCTGACTAAGCCCAATAATGGTACTTTCCAGAATGAGCGCAAGATTGTCTGCGTTGTCCGCCTTGAACTCTCCGCTCTCTATGCCCTGCTCCACCAATTGTTTGTTAAATTGAATATGCCGCTCAAACATCAAAGCTATGCGTTCTTCAATATCATTTTCTTTCTTTTCTCCGGTAAAGAACTCATCTGCCGCCTTCGTAAGCGGGTGATTCATATCATCCAGGATTAATTGTTCTGCCAAGCCGTAGATCTTTTCTGTAGACGTATGATACAGATGTTCCTTGGCCGCCCAATTCTCTTCCCATTCCCGATCCCACTCATCAATCAGATACAGAAAGAGGCCTTCCTTACTTTTAAAATGGTAATAGATATTGCCTTTGCTACTGCCTGTCGCAGCCACAATATCTTCAATGGAAGTTGCTTTATACCCTTTTTGCACAAAAAGAGCTCTTGAGGCATCCGCAAGTTTCTTCTTGGTCTGCTCGGTTTGAATTTGCTTTTTATTCATACTCATACATTTCACTCCACCTCTTGCATACTGAACGTTCGTTCTGTATTTTAACAGAACCATCAAACTTAAGCAATCAAAAAGGAGAATCGGCTTGGCGCCCATTCTCCCTTCACATCTTTATTTCACTTTTTTCCCTTGGCCATGAAGTATTTTCAGTTGTCCATTTTCATAACCGACTTGATACGTAACTTTATATTTCGTGGTGACCAATTCACCGTCTTTTCGTTCATCCGCTGTAATAACAGCAGTGACCTCTATTTCATCATTTGACTTATTTGAAGACGAAACTTCAGCGATGGTCACATAACTGGTGTTGATGTAACCTTCACGGAACTTGACATAACTTATACCGCTCTGCCACTCACTGCCAAGCAAGGCATAGGCGGTAACATAGTCATTCAGATTCAGGTTCATATAAAATTCGGTCACCAGACCCTCCGCTTCCAAAGAAGCTGAGTCTGCTCCCTGACTGCCACTCGTCTGAACCGCCGTTTTAGACGATGATGGTTTCTCAGACCAGGCCTGGACCTGCTTCAATACACTGGTGATAGGAATGCTGAACCCGATTCCGCCTTCCTGCTCCACAACGGCTGAATTAATGCCCAATACTTCACCGGTGTCCGCACTAATCAGTGGGCCACCACTATTGCCGTGTGTAATGGGCGCCGAGATTTGATACAGATTACTATAAATATACGGGGCAATTTCGAAGCTGCGACCAACACCACTGATAATGCCTGTAGTTACGGTGTTCTCCAGACCTAGCGGACTGCCCAGAGCGAGAACCTCATCTCCCGTCTCCGCTTTGGATTTGGCGATAGGCAGCGGTTTAACTTTTTTCAGATCAGGCACCCTGACTACAGCAATATCCGTCTCTTCTCCAATCCCGATAACGGTTCCCTTATACTCCTCATGATTCAGGGTTCGAATCGTCACTTCTTTCGAGCCCTCCACCACGTGAGCATTGGTTACCACATCCCCCTGATCATTGTAGAGAAAACCGGAACCCAGTCCGCTGCTGCTCTCAATCGTAACCACTTTCTTCTGACTCTCTTCAATAATCTGTTTACGTGTTTTCTTCACGGTTGTCTGGGAGGACGGTTTAGATGCTGTAGTTGCCGTTTCCTTCGTAGTGACAACAGCCAGTCTTGGTCCATCCTGCAGTTGATCTGCTGAATACTGATGAATCCAGAATACCCCTCCTGCTCCTGCTCCAATAATGATTGCACTGGATATAATCGTACTCCATGTTCGTTTGGCCATTCCAACCTGTCCTCCTATTCCAGATACCACGTTGCGTTCACTACAGAAACTTCTGATTCCTCGTACACACCGTAATAATTCGTTTCAAAAAATCCCTGATCCCCTACATCAAGCCAGCTTGGGTACACATCCGCATAGGTTTGACCGAGATATGCCCCGTCTGAGCTGTAGATGTCCAACATAACCGTCACGGAAGAGATAGGCCGAGTGGCATTATTCACGATTGAACCGCTAATATACAGGTCGCCATACATATCAAGCGTCGCTTCTACGTCTACAATGCTCACCGCTGCTGTACGGTTTTTCAGGTCTTCTTCTGCCGCTTGTTGCTCAGCAAGTTGAATTCGTTCAGCTTCTGCTTTTTCAAAAGCCTTCTTCTCGCTCAGCACCCGTTCGCGATATGCTGTCAGTTTGTCATCCTCGGGCGCGTAGGACAGCCCCTGATCAACGGTTTGCAATGCAGCCGTAAAATCCTTTTTCTTCACTTGCTGTTCAGCTTGCTTATAGCTAAGTCCAGCCAGCTTGTCGATAATTTGTTTCTGAACCGCCTCTGCTTCCTTGCCTTTCAATTTCGATACCGTGTCCAATTTCTCAGCAAGTGCCTGTACGGTTGTCAAACTATCGATTTCTTTCTTCACCTTCAGGACAGCCAGTGTCACCTTGTTGTTGTTTAGAGTCGTACGCACCTTGGCAAATACCGGTTCTTCTCGCTCTTTCAACACTTTTGCTACAGCCTGAAGTGTCTTGTCACCAGCAGCAAGTTCCCCCGTTTTCAAACTTGTCGCAGCTTCGTTCAGCTGATTCATCAGATTGAAGGCTTTGGCTGTAATTTGGCGATCCTTCACAAGGCCATCAACATTGGGCCGTTTCGCAAGAGCCGAATCCAGAAGTTGAAGCGCCTCTTGATATTTACCATCTAAAGCTGCCTGCTCCGCCTGTTGATGCAGTGATTTTACCTCCGCATTGATCCCTATCTCCTGTTTGTAATAATAAGTCAACAAGGCCCCCATCACCGCTGCCAGAAGCAGTGGAATAATCCAGCTAAATGCTCGGCCTTGTGCCGTATTGCTCTGCTTCGGTGCAGACTGCTGCTGTCTGGATAACTGATCTAGTGCTTTTCCTGTTCCACTTTCCAGACCAACTGCTGTTTCTGCCCAAATCTGTTCATCGGTAGAGCTAGAATCTTTTAATTTCGTTCTACACTTTCTACATGTGCTGTCCCCTGGATTGCTTTTGGTCCCACATACGTGACAATACACCCTGATCCCTCCATCAAAAAGAACGTATGTATACTATGCTATTTTTACATGAATCGACACTTATCATATAGTAAAAAGGTAAATTACACCATAAGTTATTGGAATATATGAACGCAAAAAGTACCTCCCTGTTCATAGGAAGGCACTGATTAACTAATGTATTCTATTCTTGCGTAGGAAAGCTACTTAGATCCATATAGGAAACTTCCCACAGATGATCATCCGGGTCCTGAAAACTCCACCCATACATAAACCCATGATCTTGAGGATCGTTATACGGTTTGCCGCCAGCATCCAGGGCAGCTTGTACAATCAGATCGACCTGTTCACGACTCTCCACCGACAAGGCTACGATGACTTCTGCCGTGTCCGCCGCATTGGATATTTTTTTCGAAATAAAAGATTGAAAACGATCCTCCACCAGCAGCATCGCATAGATGTTGTCTCCAATGATCATGCAGGTTGCAGACTCGTCTGTAAAGTTCGCATTGAACTCAAACCCTACTTTGGTAAAAAAATCAACGGACCTCTTCAAATCCTTAACGGGCAAATTAACAAAAATCTGCTTAGCGCGAACAGCCACCATCGATCACCTCAATCTAATAGAATGGATTTCACCTCAAATTAACATCTCGCGTATACGCTGTCAATTCAATATAATAACGATATTCCAAACTGTGAGGTGAAACGGATGTCGTTCCGAATCGTTCGAAGTAATTAGTCGTCGGGCTGGGTCAAAACGCGTACCAGCTAATATGGGATACGTCTGCCCTTTTGAGCCTGTTCGGCATCTAATCGTAACGATTTGGCACAACATCTGTCTAGAATCAAGAACTCACATTGGAGGAATCATATAATGAAGAAAAAAATGAGGGCATTGGATGGAACTTCTACAAGAAAGTTGGACAATCGCTGGGCGTTCAGCCTGGCGCATTAATGGAACGATACAAACGTGAGCTTCGCGAAGCGGGTTTTCGAGACATTGAGGGGCACGAATATAATGCAACAGAATATTACGCCACGCCTGATGATCTGCTTTTCCTGTTGACCCACGCACCGATCATTCCCGGTTTTGGAGAGAAGGAATCTGACTTCAAGTGTTTCCAACAGTTTGTTGAGCAAAATCTCTGCGATAAAGGGATTCGAACGAACTCGGCACGTTTTATGCTGACTGCTCGGAAATAAATCTTATAACATAAAGACAAAAAAAAGCCCATCCGCCATTTTAGTAACATGATTGGTGGATGGGCTCTTCAAATACTAAAGATACATCGTAAATCGCAATCCAATTACTGCGTTACTCCCTTTTTCTCCAGGAAAGGCTTTAATTTATCCAAAACATAATGACTGCCGCCTCTACCGTTCACTTGTTCAATGACTGCGGCTATAAGGAAGGATGGTGATTCGGTATCGAACACCACGACAAATCCGTTCTCCTGTCCTTTTTCACCCTTCTTGGCCTTCAGCTCGGCAGTCCCTGTCTTAGCCGCCAGTCCTTCGGGGAGTGAGTTCAAGGAATGAGCCGTTCCTCCCTTTCGGGTCACAACCTGGCCCAAGGCATCCTTCACCGTATTTGCCACTTCAGGCGTAATCACAACTTCCGGTTCGACGGTTTCCTTTTCCTCTATCAGTACAGGCTTCACCATTTTTCCTTCATTAATAAAAGGGGTGAAGGAGGACGCCAGATGGATCGGCGACATCAACATTTCTCCCTGTCCATAGGACGTGTCAGCGAGCAACACCTCCGATGAAAGATCCAGATGAGCCTCGTTTGCATACTGACTTGGTTTCAAATACAGTTCATCCAGTCCAAAGTTGTCTCCAAAACCGAACTTCTGGATACCATCTATGAACTTGGCGCTGCCCATCTCTACGGCTTCCTTCGCAAAATAAATATTGTCCGAGTAGACCAGCGCATCAACCATGTTCACCGGGGATACACTTTTCACACGTTTCACATAGTAACCGCCCCAGCTCTCATCCTTGCGCCATTGTAGACCAGAGATATCATGCGATTTGTCCGCGGTGGTAACCTTCTCCATCAGACCTGCAGCTGCCGTAATGGCTTTGAAGGTTGAACCTGGTGCATAACGATTCGTAAACCTGTTGATAAAAGGAAGCTTCTCATCTGCTGAATAGGCATCCCACTCTGCCTGTGTCAGTCCTGTAACCATCTTGTTCGGATTATAGGCGGGCGCACTTGCCAGTGCTAGCAAATTACCATCCGTTGGGTTCATCAGCACCATGGCTCCGGCGTCACCGCCACTCGATAGTGTCTTATACAATTTGCGCTGCTGCTCGGAGCTGATCGTCAGTTGAATATTCTCTCCATCCACTGCATCCTTGCGAATAAGCTCAGAGCGAGTGTTTCCAGATTCATCGGTGATCTCGATCAGGCCACCTCGTTCGCCGCGAAGCTGTTTCTCCAGGGATTGCTCCAGTCCGGCTTTGCCAATCCAATCTTCCGCACGATAATAGCCTTCCGTATCTTTCTCCAGATCTTCCTTGGTGGCCTTGCGCACATAACCGATTAGATGAGCAGCAGCCTCACCAAGAGGATAATATCGTATTTCCTTGGATTGAACTTGCACACCAGCCAGTGCTGTAGGCACCCGGGAGTCTTCTGTTGAAGCAATCGGGACAAAATATTCTGGTTTCACCCATTTCTGTGCAAGCGCGGTGTTAATCATAGCTTCTGTTACTTTGTAATGCTCCGCGATCCGGGCGATCATCGCCTCTGGATTTTCTCCCAACTTCTCAGGTATAATACCCCATTCATATATATTTCCTTTTGTTGCGAGGGGCAGCCCTTCACGATCAACAATGTCTCCACGTTCCGGGAAAAGGGTTCTCACCCGAACTTTGCTTCCCTTGACCATGTCAGTCAGAATCATGGATGGCTTCCAGTTGATCCGCCAGACTTTGCCACCCTCCTCAAGCTCTTCACGCACCAGTTTCAGTGTATGTGTCTCATCCACTTCCCCCAGAAAAGTCGTTAACTGCAGACTGTAGTCCACTTCATAGGCATCCGGGTTTTCGTTTTTATTTTCATTACCCTTGCCATCCGTTGTCTCTTCGATTACTTTCGGTTTCAATTCTGCTTTAATCGCAGAAACCTCCATACCCGAATAGATTGCGTTGTATTTTTCCACAAATTGCTCACGGTTCATACCGGATTCTTTCAATGAAACAGGTGTCATCAAGGTATACAATTGATCAAATTCTTTCTTTTGCAAATGCTCTATGTACTGATTAGCGGTTACCTCAGGCTTTACTTCCTCTGTTTTGCTATTCTGCATGTATAAGTACATTCCGATTCCACCGGCAAATAAGATGGGAAGCAGTCCATAAATAATTTTACGTTTCGATTTCATGATCATATCACCTCTAATATACACTATAGATTTCCAGGCTCAATTAAACAATGGAACAAATCTGACGAATTTATCATTAAAAATAGCCGAAAGCTCACATAATATGTTTAAATAAGGAGAGTGAGATTACAGTAAAGGAGCCCGATGATGGAAATCAGCTATTTTTTACTCCCCAAAGCCGAAGTGGCCTATATCAAGTCTTCCGCTTCCATGAAAGATGCGATCGAGCAGCTTGAATTGCAGCATTATACCGCCATTCCCGTGATTGACCAGGATGGAAAATATGTTGCCACCCTGTCCGAAGGCGATTTGTTATGGAAAATGCGGAGCACTCCTGGACTGACATTTGAGACGATGGATCAGGTCCAGGTGCATGAGATCGACAACCGTGTATATAATGAATGTGTCTTTATTAAGGCAGAAATGGAAGACATGCTGACGCTGGCAGCAGATCAAAACTTTGTGCCTGTCGTGGATGTGGATCGTGTCTTCCTCGGTATTATCCGTCGCAAAGATATTATTGAGTATTATACGCGCAACATCTCCGACTAAATTTGAAATGAATATATGTCTTTTGCTGATCACATTAGCAGAAGACTGAAACAGAAATGACGAGTCATTGGGGCAATATCATTAAGTTACTTAACTTAATGACATTGCACATTGAGCTCGTCATTTTTGTGTTTTCGAATAACATCCGACCTCTACTTTCATTTATGCGAAAAAAACAAATAAACACATTGCGCAAATTTCGACAAATAACTACAATAATTATTATGATACGACAAAATTAACCATCAAAAATTGAACCTATGGTTCTATATTTTTCGAGGTCCTATCTCTTTTTTCAGAATTTGTTCAGAATCGTTTAGTACAATGATCACATTCTTTTTATTCCGATAGGCGGCACTACTCAGAAAAATCAGGAAGAGGTATTCACTTGAACTATTTAAGTACACGCAACAAGATACTTGTCACAGCTACTGTGATTATGTCTTGTATTTACGTCATTTGGCGTACATTTTTCACCATTCCTTTTGGACATGGCCCTCTCGCCGTAACCGCAGGTCTTTCCCTCCTCATTGTCGAACTTATAGGTATGTTCGAACTGACCGTCCATTTTTATAATATGACCCGGCTCGAATATCCCGAACTTCCCGTTGTTGACGAAGCCTTATATCCGGATGTGGATGTATTTATCGCAACTTATAATGAACCCACTTCACTTCTGTTCAAAACGATTAATGGCTGCCTGAACATGGATTATCCTGATCGCTCCAAAGTACATATCCATCTGTGTGATGACTCCAATCGTCCTGAGATGCGGGAACTGGCTGCTAACCTGGGCATTAACTACGTTACGCGAACAGAGCATGTACATGCCAAGGCGGGTAACCTGAACAATGCCATGAAGCATACGTCTTCCCCGCTAATCGTCACCTTTGATGCAGATATGATTCCAAAACATGATTTTCTGACGTCGTGCGTCCCCTATTTTCTGACCGGAGAAAAAATTGGTTTCGTGCAGACACCACAGAGCTTCTATAATCCCGATCAGTTCCAGTACAATCTGTACTCCGAGAACCGGATACCGAATGAACAGGACTATTTCTATCGGGACGTGCAAGTGGGTCGCAACAAATCCAACTCCGTCATCTATGGCGGAACAAATACCGTACTCTCCAGACAGGCGCTGGAAGACGTCGGCGGATTCTATACCGGTTCCATTACAGAGGATTTTGCTACGGGTATTGAAATGCAGAGCAAAGGGTATCGCTGCTTCGCTACCAATAAAGTACTGGCCTCCGGACTTGCTCCCGGTGATCTGAAAAGTCTGATCAAACAGCGGCAGCGCTGGGCGCGCGGTTGTATTCAGACAGGTAAAAAAATGAACCTTCTTTTCAAAAAGGGACTTAGTTTTGCTCAAAAACTGAACTACATTTCTTCTATTACCTACTGGTACTCCGGGTTAAAACGACTGCTGTACATCATGTCACCCATACTGTTTGCCGTGTTCGGCGTTCTGGTTGTGAAATGTACCATTCTGGAGATTCTTGTGTTCTGGTTGCCGATGTATCTGTTGACCAACACCTGCCTGCGAATGTTATCCGGCAATATTCGAACCACCAAATGGACCAATGTATATGAGACCATTTTGTTCCCTTCCCTTTTGCCCGCCGTCATTCTGGAAACTCTGGGCATCACGATGAACAAATTCGTCGTTACCCGCAAAGACGGTGCGCAAAATGATGATCGGAACTATCAGATTAAACAGATGATTCCTCATCTGATTCTGGCGGTACTATCCATTATCGGAATCGTGAATTGTATCCACTGGACATTCAGTCAGGGAACGATTGGTTTCCTCGTTGTGCTGTATTGGTTGTTGATCAATCTCTACAACATCATGATGTCGATCTTCTTCCTGGCTGGACGCAAAGTGTTCCGCAATCACGAGCGCTCAATGGCTGCCGTGGATTGCACGCTCACAACGGAAGGGGAGATCATCTCCTGCATCACCCATGATCTCTCGGAGGGCGGTATTTCCGTCATGCTGGATACACCGAAGTACATTCCAAGTGATATGGATATTGGCATTAAACTGGTAAATGACCGGTATTCAAGCGAGTTTACAGGCAAGGTGGCACATGTCGCTTCGATCGGAAACCGTTGGAAATATGCTTTTACCGTTAAGGATATCACGGAACAAGAGCAGCGCCAGCTGCTGCACATCATCTATGATCGCGAACCTACGCTGCCACAGAAGCTGGACAAGGATATCAGTACATTTGAAGACATTCGCCTGAATTTTGTACGTCGGGGTCAGAGTGAATTCATGTCCAACCGGAAGCTGGCACGAATTGCGCTAAATCGTGAATTGCCAACGGCAGATCATGGAATCGTGATATTGATGGATTTCAACTATGAATTCGTCCTGGTGGAGATGGAGCCTCATGATTTGGCCAATGAGATCCAACTTTCGCTTAGCGAAGACATCTCACTGAAATGCATGTGGGTACAGTCCCTACGTAACAAACGAGGCAATTTGTACCGTGTGACCAATATTCGTGATATTGCTCATAGCCATCAGATGCCAACCTTGGAAGCTCTGCTGAAACAGTGGAATAAAGAACATATTCAGTTGGGTAATAAAACAGGCCCTGCATCCCAGGGCAAAAACAACATCTCTCCAGACGAACTGAACGAGATGGCTTATTTATAGAGGGGAGGCAAGAAAGCATGATCAAGAAGTGGAAACAACTGACGCTTGTCGCCAGTCTTGTTGTGTTATGGAACGTATATCCCATTCAGGCTGTTCAGGCAGAGCAGCTTAAGGTGAGCGAGAATAAACTCCATGAATGGAACAACGGAGCCAAGGTAGACGCCAGCGTTGATAACCAAGGCAGTATTCAGATTAACACCTCCACGCAGGGGCTCCAAAAAGGATACTATTCGGCCTACGTCTATGAGCTGCAGAATCGAGACTGGTCAGGCTATGGGGCTTTGACCTTATCCATCCGCAATGAATCGGACCGAAAGCTGCCCCTTAATATCGTATTGACCCGAGCGGATAAAACCTCCCTTACGGTGTCTGATGATCGAAACGTTATCGTAGTCGAGAAGTCAACCGGACATGCCGAACTGATTCGCCCGGTTTCCGGCCTGATTGCGTTGGAACCGGGATTTGTCGGACAGATCCGCATCCCCTTTTCCAGCCTAATGGTCCAGGACAAGGCAAGCACGGCAGGTCAGGTGAATTTGGGTAAAGTCATTGGCTGGGGCATTACAACCACAATTCCCGAAAACGCCAAGCTGAGCTTCCGCATCGGCAACATCAAGCCATTGTCCAAGAAGCAAGCTGTGGTGGAGAATGGGCTCACCACCTTGCAAATGACTGGTGACGAACGTGTGGTGAAGCCCGTAGCTGGTGAATCCATTGTCCAATACGGCGTTCAATCTTCCTCAGAAGAAACGCCCGATGTAAAATTCCAGCTCACCCCCCCCGTGCAGGGAGCATCCATAACACCGGATGGACTGCTGACGCTGCATACCGATGTCGATGCTGAGCAGGCCACCATACGTGCACTTGTGAATGGCAAATGGAATCTTACAAAGACCGTCATGCTGGATCGCTCTTCGGCCATGAATGTTCAGGAGAAAGACGGGACGCCACGTTCTATTCCTGACCCATCTGAAGTTACCAAGGTGCTCAGCCCTGCGGACCCACTGATGAAAACTTCGGTGGGATGGTTTATTCGTCTCTTGTTAACAGCTGCCGGAATCCATGGACTCGTCCTCTACTGGATGTGGAGAAGACAACGGAATGCCCAGGGCGGCAGAAAGCGACGTTCCCGCAGTGATCGACAAGCACGGCGACCTTTTCGCATGTAAACGAACCTTGCAGACCAACTCGCATCCTAAGATGCGGGTGTCTGTCTATTTTTAATTGAGCATGTTGCATCAATTGATACAACGTGCTCCCTTATATGATCCTCAAGGAGGAAAGGCAGTGCTCTTTTCCAGTGTAATCTTTCTATTTTATTTCCTGCCGCTTGTTCTGGGGCTGTATTACATACTGAGATTCTCGGTTACGGCCAAAAACATGCTGCTGCTGGTTGCCAGCCTGTTCTTCTATGCATGGGGTGAACCGTGGTTTGTCCTCATCATGCTGGCCTCCATTTGTTTCAACTATATTTTTGCCCTGCTTGTGGACAAGTTCAGGGAACGAAGGAATGCCGCGTACACCATCATTACGTTGATGCTTATCGTCAATCTGGGTATGCTCTTCGTCTTTAAATACATGGCTTTTGCACTTCGTATTGTGAATGAGAATACAAGCTTTGGCTTAAATATCCCGAATATTGCGTTACCGCTAGGGATCTCGTTCTTCACCTTCCACGGAATTTCCTACGTTATCGACGTGTATCGTGGGCATGGTGCCGTGCAGAAAAACCTCTTTTATGTCGCGCTGTATATCTCCTTCTTCCCTCAGCTCATTGCCGGACCAATTCTGCGCTATAACACAATTGCAGATCAGATGGTTAACCGAAAGGAAAGTTGGGACAAGTTCGCACTGGGCTGCTGCCGCTTTATTGTGGGTCTTGGTAAAAAGGTGCTGTTATCCAACAGCATGGCGATTGTCGCGGATCATATCTTCAGCATAGGTGGGACCTCAGGTATTCCAGCAAGTCTGGCATGGCTGGGAGCCATCGCTTATACGTTGCAGATTTATTTTGATTTCTCAGGATATTCCGATATGGCGATTGGCCTCGCCCTCATGTTCGGGTTCAAGTTCGAAGAGAATTTCAGATATCCGTATATCTCCCGGTCCATCACTGAATTCTGGCGCCGCTGGCATATCTCGCTGGGCACCTGGTTCAAGGAATATGTCTATTTCCCACTCGGGGGATCACGTGTCACTAACAAGGATAAAATGATTCGCAATCTGCTTATCGTCTGGGGATTGACTGGCGTGTGGCATGGTGCGGAGTGGACATTTGTAGTCTGGGGATTAATTAACTTCGCGTTCATTGCGCTGGAGAAAATCTCTAACTTGGATAAAGGTACACGCTTCAACCCGCTTCGGCATCTCTATGCCATGTTCATTGTGGTCATCGGGTGGGTGATCTTCCGTTCACCGGATCTGCTGCAAGCTGGCAACTATCTGGGCAACATGTTCGGACTGTACGGCAATGGATTCTGGAGTGATACAACCTGGATGTTTCTGAAAGAGTACGCACTCTTCTTCATCCTCGGTATTCTGTTCTGCATGCCGATTGCCACGAGAATGAACAAACTGATGGTCGACGGCGCCCGTTTCAGCAAACCATTGGAACTGGTGTACCCGGTCACGATCATCGTTTTATTCCTGGTCTGTGTATCGTATCTGGTCAAAGGTACATACAATCCGTTTATTTATTTCAATTTCTGAGAGAAGGCACAACCATGCATAACTTTTTTGCCAAAAAGAGAATCACAGCTTTCCTCTTCATTCTCGTGCTCGTGACATTCTCTGTTCTGAACATTATTCAATCCTTCGGGCCGATCCAAAAGACGCTGGCTTCAGCGGACTTCCATTATTCTGAAGCCAAAGAACTGATTCACGAACTGGATAACGACATTAATGAACATGTCTTCGATAAGTTCGGCTTCGTGGAAGCGTACGGATATATGCAGTCACTCATGTGGAAGAACGAGGAGAACAACTTCGAGGTCGTAAAAGACATGGAGGGCAAGCTACACTATACCTACTTCGCTACAGGGCCAACGGATACGAAAGATCTGTCGGATCGAGTTGCAGCGCTGGGAGCACATTTGGACCCCAAAACTAAACTGACCTATGTGATGACACCAGACAAATACGTACGTGGGTATACCCAGTTCCCGGAAGGCATTCCTTACAATTATAACAACGAAACAGCCGATGGCTTTCTGACCAATCTTAAGCAGGATGGCATTGATACGGTGGATCTGCGCGAAGGTCTGTTGGAAAGTGGTATTCCGGCAAAGGATCTCTTTTTCACCACGGATCACCACTGGAAAATCAAGACCGCGTTCTGGGCCTTTGGCCAGCTGGTGAATCATCTGGACGGCATGTACGACAAGCCGCTGGACCCGGATCATTATTTCACGGACTTAAATAACTATAATGTGGTGCCGTATCAGGATATTTTCATTGGATCACAGGGTCGAAAAGCCGGGAAATACTTTGCTGGTGACGATGACTTTGACCTGATTTACCCGAAGTTCAAAACCGACTATTCGTTCTATTTCAAAACCGGCGAGACGGAAGCCACACTGAACGGCCGCTTTGAGGATGCGCTACTTACAACCTATCCGCTGAATGTACAAGGAGCTACCTATGATCTAACCGCTGACAAGTACTTTACGTACCTGTACGGAAATCAGGGAATCGTTCATGTAGTGAATAAAGACAAACCGAACGGACTCAAGGTACTGTTCATCAAGGACTCTCTCGCAGTGCCGATGATCTCCTTCCTGTCGACCGTCGTGTCCGAGATTTACCTGATTGATCCACGGTATTATACGGGGGACATCGTGGATTTCGCTTGCAAAACCGACCTGGATCACGTCTTTGTATCCATATCGCCGCAGGATCTCGTAGATGAATTTTTCCCTTACGGATCGAAAGATTAACTCGGTGAAGGATCATTCATCTATATAAATTCGTAAGAAAGGGTACCCCACAGCCAATGATCTGGCAGACAGGGTACCCTTTTTTAATCCAATAGAATCAGTTTCGTTCACGCTTCGCCTTCTGTTCCTTATAGTATTGCAAAACATCACGCGGGCTGCCTTGAAACGCTCTTTCCTTGCCATATGCATACGCCAGGTCCAAATTTGCAAAAGCTTCATCATGCTGCTCTAGCCTCATGCAGACTATACCCAGCTCAATCCACGGCCCGGTATTAATATCCGAACTTCGTGTTTGCAGTGCTATTTCAGCCCACGGCTTCGCCAGCGCGTACTGCCCCATGTCCATATGTGCATTCACGTGACAGGAAGCGATCCAGCTTGCCATTTCCCAGTCGGTCTTCGGCTCGGGCAGCATCCCCCAAGCTTGATCATAATAGATCAGAGCTTGCTCATGCTGCTGCGTTTCATCCAGAACATTGCCTGCTTCTACCGTTTCAATAATTTGTCTCTCCAGTTCGGGATGTTCCGGCATCAATTCTTTCACTCCGTAATCTCCTCCTCCAGTTCGAAATACCATTCCAGAAAGTTATTGAAGTTCGTCCATTGTGGTGTACTTTCACCACTCAGGAAACGTTCGATCGACTCACCAAGCTCCACCAGAGCCACATCTCCCGTTTGGCGGTTATAAAAGAATCCACCCTCGCCCTCAAAGCTGTCCAGCGGGATGTAGGCTTCTGGCAATCCTAACGTGAGTTGAGCCACCGTCATGTCCTCCAGATATACGGTGTTTTCCATCACCCAGCAGATCTGATAGATTTCCTGATGTCTGCTGTAAAAGGTTGGACCATCATCAGCATGCAAATAAAAATGTGCAAAATCAGATGCAAGATCAATACCCAGTTTACGTAAAGCTTCTTCGTACTCTGTTGGCACATCTTCATGCCACCAGCCCTGATTTTGACAATAATCAATCACTTTATTGGATAACATATTAAGCCCCCTAATGAATCGAACATGATGCAGCCATGATGAGTAAACCCTCTGGTACTAGTTTATCTGTACCTATATAACGATATAACCTAGCCTGTTATGCGTTAAATCACGATAACGGTTTAACAGGTATCCATACTTGAGGAGGAAGACCCTGACCAGGGTAAACCTCAAGTTCCGGAATTCCTGCGTGCTTGTAAGGAGTGGCTCCGAACCATTCGCTCATAATATACTTCCACAACCGCTGTATCGCTTCTGGCGCCAATTCATCGGCTTCAAATACCATCCAGTGGGACGCGGGAATCTCTATTGAGAACAAACCCTCAGGCACTTCCCCGGAGTGTGAAGTTGCGATCCAATATTCCATTTGACCTCTGTGTAATTCACTCTGATCTATACAAATGCCAACCAAACCGGAGACGGCCCCGTTATTAAACTCGTTTAAACGATCTTCTATTCCGTCCGCCAAAGCTTCCTGCCACATCTTTGGAATCTCTCTCAAATTCTCGCCATCTACACAAGAGAATGTTCTTTTAATGCCTACGAAAGTTAGGGACTGCTGTTCAATCAAGTTATCTTTCACATTCATGGGATGGGCTCCTTTCAGATCAAGTGCAGAACGATATGGAGTGTGGTTACCCATCACCCATTCATGAAATAATTGGTGAGCGCTGCTGGCATCCGGAGCCATGAAGAGATACGTTCCCTCCACCTCTCGGCGGCTCAGCTTGGAATCAAAAAGCTCCCTATCCTCTTCTTCATTCAAAACAATTCGGTACGTCCCATCTTCCTCTCGGAAACCGATTGCGTGCACATTCGTATTTTGTTTATAATAACCCAGCTGCAGAACGGCTGGTTGCTCTTCTGCCATTTCCCCTGTGGAGGTCGGATTAGGAAACTCCTCGTCAAATCTCTCTTCTTCCAGCACAATGCCCTTAAAGAAACTATCAACCACTCTGCCCAGACGATCCACCATGAGATTTGCATATTCATAGGGAAACTGTTGGATCTCGTACACGTCCCGATCCGAATGATGCCATTGCAGATGCTCCATGATTTTGGAATACGTGAAGCTAACGGCGCTCGCCATTTCCCGATCCAACGGCTGGTTCGCGGTGAGACGGGTCAATTCCACAATACTGTTCACATACTTCCAGAATAACAACTGGTCGACGCGCGCTTCTTCGTGCAGTATGTACAAAAAGGTATTCTCCTCCGCACGCGCATTGCGCAGGAGTTCCTGAAGCGATTGTTCCATATACAATATATCCTCCCGGGTTTTACTATAGATACTTTATCAAAAGAGCAAGACGATTGGAAATATCACTTCATTTCCCTCCATCTAAAAAAGCCCGCAGGAACTGCGGACCTCCATTTCTCAAAAAATTTATCAATTATATACCCACTCAACCAAACACTTCACGACTACGAAATATACGGTAAGTGGCAAATACAGCCCCCACAGTAATGAGCAACATTACGATTGTATATAAGCTTAAATAGGATAACTCCAATCCGAAAATGGAATAGGTTGTTGGAGTTTGAAAAAGTTTCGTTACTCGAACCACCGTACTGAATGAAAATTTCTTTATCCACATCATTGAACCTGGGTTTAAATTCAACACATCAAATGCTAGGTAAGGCACACCCACAATCGCAACATTTACGACCATTGCAACAAACGACGTTGAACTGAGAGCCGATACCATCAACACAATAAACCCAAAGATAAGAGTACCTATTAGGTGGGTAACTAACTGAACCATGTAATATTGAATTGCAGTGAATTTATAAGGTGAAAAAACATAGTCAAAGCTATAAAAATACATTCCTACACTCTGGATAGATGTATGTGCCCCAGCCAAGTTACCAAACCTAAGCCAATATACAAGCAAGTTAACACCAGTGAACAATACAACACATACCACAATATATAACATGGAAGCCATCAACTTTGCCGATACGAGCTGGCCCTTACCACGTTTGCTGCTACGCAGTAATGCCGCTGTTCCCATTGCATACTCCTCTGCAAATACCGGGGCCAATCCCAGCAATATCATAATGATCATAAAGACTACACCAAATTGATCAATGTATTCTAACAGGTAGCCCCACGGTTTATTGTAGTAAATTCCCGACACATTTACCGTTCGCTCCTTGATGTTACCACGATCATCATAACTTGTGGTGTTCTTGATTTCTTCTGGCGAAAAAACAGCAATATCATAGAGAACACCATATTTATGCTCATTTTCCGCACTGTACTTTAATTTATCAAATTGATCATGCGCAATTTTCACTTTCTCGGTTGTAATGGGGCCTTCATAAGACTTGTAATAATTAGTACCGTCCATTAATCCAGGATGTTTTAAAAATACGTATAGTACAAAAAAAACTAGAAGTACAGCGATTGCAATAAAAATACTTTTGCGCATCATAATTTTATAAAATTCAAATTGGGTTAAACGAATCAAACTGTCGCCTCCTCGTCGAAATAGTGCATATATACATCTTCGAGTCGAGGGGGCTCTGGCACTGCTTGTGGAACAGGTTGCTCTTTGGAGAGAACTCTGGCTACAATTCCGTCATACTGATAGGAGAGTCCACTTACTTTGAAATGAGATGTAAGCTCGGCAAGCTGCGGCTCCGTTAATTTCGCTTTCCACACATTTCCATCCAAACTTTTTATAATCTCTGTCGGTGTGTTCCGGACAAGCACCTGGCCCTCGTTCATCAGGATCATCTCCTTACACGAAAACTCCAAATCGGAAATGATGTGGGTAGATAATAATACGATGCGATTTCTTCCCAACTCGCCGATAATGTTGCGGAATCGAATACGCTCTTTTGGATCAAGTCCAGTTGTGGGTTCGTCAAGAATCAGAATATGTGGATCATTCAGCAATGCTTGTGCAATTCCAAGTCGCTGCTTCATACCTCCAGAAAACGTACGAATTTTATGTTCTGCTTGTTTATCCAGGCCTACCATTCTTAATGTCTCCTGTACACGGACAACCGCTTGCTTCACATTCAGTCCTTTCAAAGAGGACATATACATAAGAAATTTATGAGCGGTAAATCGATTATAAAATCCAAAGCGCTGTGGCATGTAGCCCAATATACTGCGGTAACGGTCTCCCATCTGTTCGATAGACTGCCCATCCAGTAAAATTTGTCCAGAAGTTGGCTTGGAGATATCTACCAACATACGAAGTAACGTTGTTTTTCCTGCTCCGTTCGGCCCGAGTAAACCATACACACCTCCACTAGTCAGCTCCAACGAGAACGATTGTACGGCCCACTTTTTTCTATACTTCTTGGATACGTTATCCATGGTCAATATCAAAGGAATAACCTCTTTCCGTTTGTGATGTATATTTTCGTGCCATCTGGTAGATCTGACTGATCAGTAACAGCACTCCACATATTGCGATCATTATAAGAAACGAAGGCCGGATCTGTTGAAATAAAAAAACTAATCTTGGATTACTTAATGCAAGCCACACCAATCCAAACCACACTATCAAAAAGATACTGACGGCAACCCCACCCCGAACACGCATAGCCAACCACAAACTAGTCCCTGCCGCAATCATAAGCTGGGTATACCACAGACCAAGGGCACTCCATGAAATTAATTTTCCTGTTCCACCGGATGTAACTAACATAAGTAGCAATATAAATACCATGTTCCCAACCAATACTATGATCAGTCGTGTAACCATCAGCTGCTGTGCTGTAACTTTGCATGTCAGTTCTATTTCCATCAGTCCCTGATCGCGACCTTTGAATACTTCCAGTAATCCTAGTACAAAAGGGATAGGTAGAAAAATAAACGAATTCATGTAAGGATTAAGCTTAGACTGGGTTCCTAGCCAGAAGCCAATAAACAGGAGTATTAAACAAATTAGAAAATAGGATTTGCGAAAAATGGAAACTTCACCCCAAACCAGTTGAAACAATTCTCTTATTGATTTCTCCTTTAAATGTTTCAAATGAGTTCTCTTCTGAGCTGGCATATGGACATTCAAAGCTTTGATCGTCCTTTCGATCTCCAATTCTGATGGAAAGTTAACCGCATATTCATCCAAATAAGAAACAATCTCGTTATACTCCTCCATCTCAAGCTCAGAAACCAAATTCCTTTTATCGCTGTTTTCTATACGTTTCATCCCGTTCACCTCCTACAATTATCTCCCTTAATTTCGATATGCCTAAGCGAATTCGCGATTTCACTGTCGATTCATTTGTCCCCGTCAGCTCGGCTACCTCTCTGATCTTAAGTCCGTTGTAATAGTTGAGGATAACCGCATCTCGCTGGTTCTCAGGCAAACTTATCACCGCCTGCCTAACTTGTTCATTCTGAATCCGTTTATGAAAGATGTTCCACACATTGTGTTGGTCACTCGCAGGAAGCGCCTCTTCCGTTAACTCACTTTCTCTATGTTGTTGTTTAAATCGGCGTCCCCTAAAATAATCCGTACTGTGATTAACAGCAATTTTCAGCAGCCAGTGACTGAATTTCCCAGTGTCCCGATACTGATCTAATGAATTCATCATTTTAATAAATACCTCTTGGGTTAGATCATAAGCGGTATGGTACTCTCCAGTTTTTCGATACACATAAGCAAATATCGATTTATAATGCCGCTTTACTAATACTTCCATGGCAGCACGGCTACCTTCACGAATCTCCTGAATAAGCTCTTCATCATTCAACGCTCCCTCACCCCCTCTAAAACATTTAACGAAACCTAGACCATAAAAGATCAAAAGTATTTATGTTTTTCTGAATATAACAAAATCCCCCAAACAAGAGTAAGAATTCATCTCCACTATACTATCCCTTGCATGAAAAAAAGCCCGCAATGAACGCGGGCTTGAAATGGTCTTTCCATAGTTCGTAAGCTGGTTAACACGCGATTAACAAATCTAAATTCTAATCGATATGACTCTTATGCCTTTCCTAATTCTGGAGAAACTTTACCTTCATTTTTTCGTCTAATGATTAACTAACGACGAAGGAGATGACTATGCGAATAAGTTGCAGTCCAGGTTTCCCCGGGAGCATGATTGGATCTATTGACCTTCAGCCTACCAAGTTTAATACGGGTATTTCCAGCAACAGCGAGATTACTCATCACATTAACGCTGAACTCATTGCCATTCCCTACATGGAAGATCCCAAATTCGGATCATACTTTGATGCGATGAAGATAATGAAGGGAACGTACAAGGAAGAGTTCCACGTAAGCTATGATGTGGAATTTACGATTGATGTGGATAAAAAGGGGTATATGTGTGAGCCCAATTTCGAACTTAGTATCCAACCATAACTCCTACATCATTTGAATACAACAAGAGCACAAAGCGTTCCTGACTTACTTCGGATCACCTGTGCTCTTTTTGAATATAGGTTCTGTTTACCAAAAAAAACATATTTCAGGGGTGGTTACATGGATTTTCGAGAAGAAACACCTGAAGAAAAAAGAGAACGTCTGAGACAAGAAGAATTAAAGGGAAACCCCATGGGTACGTTGGGTGATGGCGTAAATCGTGCTCAATTTGGAAGCTTCGCAGATTTAGTTGGAGGTTTGGGATGGAAAGGCACTGGAATCCTCATTATATTATTGGTACTAGGGTATGTAATTTATAAATTAGTATCCTAAATAAGGATTGGGGTAACTATGCATTCTTCGCTATGTGAATAAATAAGCGTATTCAAAGCTATCCATTGAATACGCTTATTCGTATGCAGAAAATACTCAACCATTTAAGCACTCAAGTCTTTCTTTTCTCCCTTTGCCACCAGCTTCTTGTGCTCCCACTTCTCAATCCAACCCCCAACCCGGATGAAAAAGAAAGCTACCGCCATCGAGAAGGTCACAATTCCGTAGAAACCGGCGCCCGTACCAATACCGACCCCACCTGCAAATAGGATCATCGCTGCCGATGTCAAACCTTTCACTTCAAATCCAGCCTTCATAATGAGTCCTGCTCCGAGAAAACCAAGGCCCGAGACGATTTGAGCCGCCAGACGCATCGGGTCCATCATCGTTCGGTTATGCAGTTGTCCGTACACTTCAACACTCTCAATGGATACGATTGTAATCAGTGCAGAAGCGACCGTAACAAATGTATACGTCTTTACGCCCGCCGGTTTGTTTTTATGGGTCCGATCGAATCCGATTAACAGCCCGAGCACAGCACTGATCAGAATTCGAACATAATATTCAAAAGGTACAGAATTGCCCATCCAGGATGTAAACGTTATCATATTTAACCTCACGACATCCGAAACTCATTCTTGCTAATTCTTGATCGAGGAACAAGAGTTTCTTTCTATTATTTTGCTAGGCACGATCCTGTTATTCTCGTACGATCCCTCCAAAATACCCAGCTTATGCATAAGGAGCCTTACCGACTGAACACCCAGCTCCGATGGTTGCAGATCCATTCCGGTTAATGAAGGCCTTACCTGGTGCATCATGGACTGATCACCGCAGATTACAAACAAAGAGATATCTTCCGGCACACGAAGACCCGCGTCGTTGATGGCATTAAGAGCGCTAAATGCAGTACGGTCGTCATCTGCAATAATGGCCGTAACCCTCTCCGTAAGGTTCTTCACATTATGAAGTGTCTCATCATAGCCGTATTTAATATACTTGTCTGAATGAATACCCGGTTTATAATGAATCATTCCAGGCTGGATCATCACACCATGCTCCTGAAGTACCCGGACGAACTCTTCCGACCGCTCAATGGAAACCGTCATCTGCTCCCCGGCGTTCAGAAACATGATGTTTCGATGCCCCAGTCCAAGCAAATAATCACAAATATCGCGCATCACCTGTTTATTATCGTTATTGACGGTAGATACACCCTGAAGTCCCTTGTTAATGATTTTGCCGATCGTAACGAACGGAATGTCATGCTGATACAGCAGATTGATCCGGTCATCCTCTTCTGTTGGTCCCAGCACAATGGCCCCGTCAATAGGATAACTCGCAAGTGAAGGCGTCTTCACCTCTTCCGCAGCAATCATGTCCAGAAGCACCCGATACCCGTAATTGGAAGCCTCCAGAATGACACCATTGATAAACTGATTATGGAACACGCTGAAAAAGAATTTGCCGTGCGGAATCGTAAGCCCGATCGCCATTGTTTTCTTGGTGACCAAGCTTCTTGCAATATGATTCGGCACGTAATTCAATTCCTTCGAAATTTGCAGCACTTTCTCGGTTACCTTTTTGCTCGTCGGCCTTTTCTGGCTGAATACGTTGGATACCGTTCCCTTAGATACACCCGCCAGACGGGCTACATCATCAATCTTTGCCATTAGGAACAACCTCTCCTCAACACTAGTTCGATTTCGTCCTCGCGAGTTCAAAGATGACTGATGGTACCGTCAGGTTCATGTCGATGGTTAGGATGTCCTGGATTGCATCTCATCCTCAGTCTCGATTGGAACGCCGCGAAGCTGAAGCTGCTCTGCATAATGACAGGCAGCAAAATGATTATATCCTACTTCACGGAGTTCAGGAACGTGCTGGATGCATTTATCCGTCTTATACGAGCATCGGGGATGAAAATGACAGCCGCTTGGCGGATTGGCTGGATTCGGTACTTCCCCCTCCAGTATAATTCGTTCTTTTTTAAAATCCGGATTCGGTTGGGGCACGGCTGACATTAGCGCCTCCGTATAAGGATGCTGAGGATTCGAGAACAATGATTCCGTTGTCGCCAGTTCCACAATTCTGCCCAGATGCATAACCGCTACTCGGTCGGAAATGTTCTGTACGATGGAAAGATCATGCGAGATGAAGATATACGTGATCTTGAATTGCTCCTGCAAATCTTTGAGCAGATTGATAATCTGAGCCTGAATCGATACATCCAGCGCAGAGACCGCTTCATCACAGACAATCAGTCTGGGTTGTGTAATCAGCGCACGTGCAATGGCTATCCGCTGCCGCTGTCCCCCCGAAAATGCATGTGGGTAACGTTTCAGATAACTCACATTCAGACCTGTTTTCTCGGCAATTTCCATCACCTTCGTCTCCACTTCAGCCCTGCTCAGCTTAAAGTTCGCAATCAGCGGTTCGGCGATAATATCGAATACGCTCATCCGGGGGCTGAGTGAGGAATACGGGTCTTGAAAAATCATCTGGATATCCTTGCGATATGCTTTGATCTCTTTGCCCTTCAAGTTTAGGTAATTCACTTCTTTTCCATCTTCCGCATGATAGACTACACTGCCTGAAGAAGCATCCACACCTCTGACGATACAGCGTCCGAGCGTCGTTTTTCCACATCCGGATTCCCCGACAATACTGAGCGTCTCCCCTTCAAGGAGTTCAAATGAAATTTCGTTCAGAATATGAATGGGTTTTGGCTTTTTGAACAGGGCTTTTTTGGATTTGACCTGAAAGCTTTTGTTCAGGTTGAGGACTTCAAGAATGGGTTTGGTCATTATGCTTCTCCTTCTCTCTGGTCCGCGTACAAGAAACATCTGACCATATGCTGGTCGGAAATCGCGGTTTTCGGTACAGCTTGTTGATTACATACGCCTTCAATCCTGTCCTTGCAGCGATCATAGAATCCGCACATCGGAGGCATGTTGATCGGCATCGGAACAGAACCTTCGATGGAATCCAGCCGTTTGCTTTTATTCCCTCCCAGTCTGGGCATCGATTTAAGTAACCCTTTCGTGTAGGGATGCTTCGGATTGTTGAAGATTTCTCTCATTGGAGCCTGCTCAACAATTCTCCCGAGGTACATCACCGCAACCTCATCACACATCTCGGCGATAATACCCAGATCATGGGTCACCAGCAGAATGGCCATGCCGAATTCCGCCTGCAAGCTTTTCATAAGTTCCAATACCTGAGCCTGAATGGTCACATCGAGCGCCGTCGTGGGCTCATCCGCAATCAGAATTTCGGGGTTACAGGACAATGCCATGGAGATCATCGCCCGCTGCCGCATACCTCCCGAGAATTCATGTGGATATTGATCGAAACGCTTGGCCTGATCGGAAATCCCGACTTTGCTAAGCATCTCTAACGCGATTTTTTTGGCCTCTTTCTTATTTCTCGTCTGATGAATTCGGATCGCTTCCATGATTTGATTCCCGATGGTATACATCGGAGAGAAGGCTGTCATCGGCTCCTGAAAGATCATCGAGATTTTACGGCCACGGATGGAGCGGATCTGCTTGCCTGTCGGCTTAAGAGACAAAAGATTCAGACCATGGAGATTCGATTCCGAGTCGGAATTGTAAGTGATTGTTCCACTCGTTTCGCATTCCTTGGGATTGATGCTGATGATCGATCGACTTGTCAGGCTTTTGCCGCAGCCGGATTCCCCCACAAGCCCAAGGGTTTTGCCTTTGTATATATTGAAGTCGACTCCATCCACGGCATTCATGACGCCATTTTCCATCTGAATCCGAATCTTCAGGTCTTGAACGGACAGTAAAGGTTGCTCCTTATCAACAGCTTGAGTTGCCATGCTATCCCCTCGCTTGCCTAGTATTTGGACATTATTTTTTGTACGGATCAGCCGCGTCGCGCAAGCCATCGCCGATGAAGTTATAGGTCAATACAGTCAGAATGACAAAAGCGAGCGGAATGAGCTTCCATGGATACAGGGCCACATTTTCAATTTTCTGCGCCTCCTGAAGCAGCACACCCCAACTGGTTGCCGGCGAACGAACGCCAAGACCGAGAAAGCTCATAGCCGTCTCACCCAGAATCATGCTCGGAATCGCCAGTGTTGTCGCCACGACCAAATAACTCATGAATCCTGGCAGCAGGTGTTTGACAATAATCTTTGCGTCCCCTACACCAGCGATCTTTGCAGCTATTACATAATCTTCATTCTTTAACGAAATGAACTTGCCTCTGACCACCCGTGCCAGATCCGTCCAGCCAATAAAAGCGAAGATGATCACGATGTATAGATACATGGTCACGACCGGTATACGTGGCGGAATTGCAGCAGACAGCGCCATCCACAACGGCAGCGTCGGAAAGGAACGTATGATTTCGATGATGCGCTGTATCATGGAATCAATCCAGCCGCCAAAATAACCGGAAATGCCTCCAATAATCAAACCCAGAATAAAGCTAATGCCTACGCCGACCAGCGGAATGCTCAGTGATATTTGACTGCCCAGCACGATCCGGGAGAACAGGTCACGCCCCATACCGTCCGTACCCAGCAGGAATATCCGCCCTGGCTCATCTACAGCGAACAAATGCGTCGACATGGGGATCAGACCAAGAAACTTATATTCTTCTCCCTTCACAAAGAACTTGAAGAAATGCTTTTTTTCGGTATCCGGGACAAACATTTTACGCAATGTTTCGGGGTCACGCTCGCTTTTCAATTCATATACAAACGGCCTGATGTGAAACTTGCCGTCCGCATCAACGAATCGAAGTCCCATTGGTGGAGCATTCACGTATTTGCTGTCATAGCTTTGCAGCCCATACGGCGCAATAAACTGTGCGAACAGTGCGATGATGTAAAATGCGCCCAGAATGTACATGCTGATCCGGGCCAACTTATGTTTCTTGAATTTCTGATATATCAGCCGCCACTGCGAGCTGTATACAGTATCTTTGGGTGCTGCTGTAACTGGGACTGCCGGCCTTTGACCTTTAAATAACGGTAGTGGTCTCATCATTAGGATCCTCTGAACTCTGTACGTATTTTGGGATCAAGCCAAGCCAGCAAAATATCGGAAATCAGTGTTCCGAGAACCGTCAGCAAAGCCATGATCAATAAAAAGGTTCCAGCAAGATACATGTCCTGACCGAGTAATGCATTATGCATAACTGGCCCTTGAATCGGCAGGTTTAATACGATTGCTGTAATGGTAGCGCCAGTAAAGATGGAGGACAGTGACCAGCCAAAGGTACTCACAATAGGATTCAAGGCTGCACGTGTCGGATACTTGAACAGGATTTGCATCTCTGATAAGCCCTTGGCGCGGGCTGTAATGACATTCGGTTTGTTCAACTCGTCGAGCATTTGTCCGCGCATGATCCGAATGAGATCCGCAGTACCCGAAAGTCCGATAACAATAACCGGAATCACCATATGCTGCATTAAGTCTTTTACCTTGTCCATGGACCATGGAGCATTCACGTATTCGTTGGAGAATAAGCCGAGCAATGGATTACCGAACCACTTATAGGAAAAGAACATGAGAATAATGGCTAACAAAAAGTTGGGCGTGGCCATTCCAATAAAGCTCAGACCGGAGAAGAAATAATCGCCCGCAGAATACTGCTTTACCGCGGTGTAAATCCCAACCGGAATCGCGATTATATAATGGAAGGCCATTGTCACCAGCGAGACGACCAGAGTCAATCCCATATACTGCTGGATCACCGCCATCACCGGTTTGTTGTAGTTGAACGAGAAACCAAAGTCGCCATGCAAAATGATTTTCTTTACCCAAACGAAGTATTGTTCATAGATTGGCCGGTCGAGCCCCAGATTCGCCCGCATGTCATCCATCTCAGCCTGGGTCATGATATCGCCGGAAGCGGACATCTTGGCCGAGTAGGAGGATACGTAATCGCCAGGTGGCAATTGAATAATGTAGAAGACGATAAAGGAGATCACAACAACAACAGGAATGGCCAACAGGATTCGTTTTAAAATGTATTCAAACATCTATTCCTCTCCTCTGCACCGCGTGAATGATACAAAAGGAAACAATAGCAAGGATAAGCCCCTCCTCACTATTGTTTACCTGAATGATTCACCAGCTATTGCTTGATGAAAAATTGTGCCGGATGGCCTTGACCCAGCGAGCGATACTCATCGGACCAGATGAGATCCGTAGGGATGTTATGAATTTTATTCGAGGCTGTAATCAGCACCGGAGTTGGTCCCGCATATCCGATTACCCACTGATTCTTCTGGTGCAGCTTCACGATCTCATTGCTATACTGATTGATTTCATCCAGTGTCTTGCTTGCTTTCACTTTTTCCCAATACTCAAGGATTTTAGCGACATCCCCTTCAGGCTTGACACCTTCCTTGCCGCCAGATTGGCTGTATAAGCCGTAATGGCCGAACCATGGTGTGATAACACGGAGCGGAACCATGGTATCCGGTCGGAAGGCTACGTTGACGACAGAAATATTCTCGGTAGTCATCGGAATCTTGTTGGCATATTTCATATCAAAATGAGTGCCTCCGTCAACCACTTTCAGGTTCGTTCGCAGCCCCATATCCTCGTAGTATTTCTTAAGCAATTCAAGGAATGGTGCTGTATCGGTCGTGCTCTCAATCACCGTGAGTGTCAACTCGGAACCATCAGGGTTCAGACGGAAGTTGTCTTTATCCCGCTTGTTCAAGCCTAACTCGTCAAGAATTTGGTTAGCGCGTTCAGGATCATATTCCGCCCATTGCTGAGCCCATCCTTCCTGGTAGCCCATTACGCCTTCGGGTACGGAAGCTTGTATTGGTTCTCCCAGCCCACTGGTGACAATCTCAGACACCTGGTTACGATCGACCCCAATGGAGAGTGCTTCCCTGAACTTGATGTCCTGGAAGAGTTTGCGGAGATTCGGATCTTCCGTAGTCTGGTTTAACTGTACTCCCGCGCTGGACCAAGCTGGTTGTGTCCAAGGGATGATACGGTAGTCACCTTTTTTCTCATTCTCTTTCAGTACCGTGAAGTCTTTGGAATCAAAGATCACTAGGTTGTAATCACCGGCAAGCGTTCCAAGTACCTTTTGGCTCGGATCTTGAATCTTAGTCGCTACAATCCGATCAATATACGGAAGCTGTTTGCCTTCTTTATCTGTTTTCCAGTAGTATGGGTTGCGCTCCATGACAAACTGATCGCCGTTAGGATCATTGGTTGGCACCCAAGCCCGAAGTGTAGGAATCTGGTAGTGCAGCCAATCCGTATACCCGGTTTCCATCAAGAATACTTTGGGATCTTCATAACCCCACTGCTTCGTAATCTCCAATGTTTTGGCATCCCCTACGAACTCAGGAAGGATGGTTTTGTGAAAGTGTGCAGGAGCGAAGAACCACTTGTTATCGATGGCCACACGTTCCAGGAAGAGCACACTTGGATACTTGTGAGTTACGGTAAACGTGTAGTCATCCACCTTCTTCACTTCAGCCAACGCTCTATCCCCGGTAACAGGATCAACGGAATAATAAGCGTCATAGATCTTTTTGCCAAAGGTCTCTTTGGTCAACATATGCTCCCAATAAAAGAGAACATCATCCGCTGTGAAAGGAACACCGTCGGACCATTTCATGCCTTCTCGCAAATGGATGGTGAACACGGTGGAATCATCATTCACTTCATAGCTCTTGGCTACGTTTGGCTCAACCTTATTTCCTTCCTTGTTGAAACGAAACAGCGCTTCCTCTGTCGGTTGGCCTATCCCCCACTTATCAGGAACACCAGTCCAAGGCATGTTCCAATCTCCGCCATATTGCCCGATTTCCTCGACGACCTCTTCAACCATAATGTCATCGGAAGCTGGCAGGCGGTCAGCCAGGGCAGGCAATTTACCTTCATCGACAAGCTTTGCCAGCATCGGGGCTTCTTTAGCACTGTTGTCCGTAACAACAGGTTCTTTCACTGTTGATTCCTCATTCTCGTTGTTAGACGAAGATGCGGAGCATCCCCCTAGTATTGTCGTGATTAGGACAAGAACAATTAACAAGTTGCTTTTCCTTTTCAAGCTAAACCCCTCCACGTTTGGATTTGCCATTAACTTGCCTAAATATGCTCTGGTTTGCGCTCACCTCCCTAACGAAATAAACCCTTTATGTACATATGTAGATACAATTAAACCGGTTTAATTTTTATGTAACAGAGGTTCTCAATCGGGAAAACATCTCATAGAATTAAACCGGTTTAATTGACATATAAGAAAATGTAAACGCTTTATTTGTATATAATACATGGATGACTACGTTCAAGCAATAGGGATTTTACAAAAAAATTCTGTTTTTTCAAATTCATTTCAGGAATAGTTCCGAACAGTTCAGATCTGCTCAAACAGCACCCTCACTCACAAGTCCAAGTATAGGTTCCAATTGTACTAGGATTATTATCCGATCATCAATTTTTGGTAAAATTCAACATCAATTTCTCTTATTTGCGGTTTGCAGCTGTATTTAGTCGAAAGCGGAATTTGGCATCCTCGCCGTACCACATTGGGAAATTGGTACCCCAAATATTGTTATGCAGATTAAACTGCCATCCGGATTCAAGCGAAACAAACGAGTTGTCGAATTGCAGCAGCCTTCTCTGTCCAGGTGCGACCAACGCGGAATCCAATGCTTCAATAGAGGCCTGACCATCTGTGCCCTCATAGAATACTCCCTTATCTACAGCATGCAGATTGCGGTTGCCGTCTTTCACAACATTCAACGGAGAGATTCGTCCTCCAAGCTTGTCCATCATCCACAGATTGGGGTTATCCACCTTAAGTCCGCATCCAAACCAACTGGCCTCTGGAAGACGATTCGCTTCTTTTCCAAACCATTGCAAGCTAACCTCTACCACTCCTGCCTGTGAAAACGTATATACCAGTTCCAGTTCCTTGGGTGCTCCGTACAATTCATGACTTTCTGCTGGCATGGACAACCGGAACCCATACGTATCGCCATGAGCATTGCCTGACTTGTGCATATCGGTCACGATTGGCAAGTATACCTGATGGCTTGGCAGTGGGCGCACAAATTCAAAGCCAGGTTTGCTGAAATCAGCATCCGCCCAAGGATGTGTCACAGGCAGGTTCTGCATATAGGTACGGAAATACCTGTCGTAATCCTCCGTCCCGAAGGTTTCATAGGCATAGGCTCCGAACGGTTGCTTCGCGTCCACCCAATTCTTTTCATTCTCGTCCGTCAGCTGAATCAGTGCACCATTGTTATTGAAGGCCAGCTGGTATCCACCACTGTTATAAACTTGATGGCTTGCCGCAGATACAGTACCGGAAGATATACTTTTAACTGGATTTAGTTGTTCAAAAGCTTGCTGCGCTTCTTTTTGCTTGTCTTCACTCAGGCACGCCACAGCCGTGTCCAAATATCCCCGCTGTTCTGCCCAAGAGCTCTCTATCATGGAATAGGTACGACGGCTCGTCTCCGAAGAGAATAGTCCGCTGGAATGACTGTCGAACTCATCCATAGCGAAAGCACCGATATATTGAAATTTTGCAGGAATATCCTCCACATCGACGTCGTTCATTTCCCGTGCCCAGTTGAAGTCAGGCTTGGCATAATTCCGGAAATCCGGAAGCCATTTCTTCACATCAAGTCCCCACGTATGCTCCACAACCAGCAGCATGGCATCACTCATGCCTTTATATTCAGCGCTTGCCGGATCGATCCGGCCTTCGGTCAGCCACTTGTCTCTTAACCGCTGCAACTGGCGGAATCGGGCTATTTTAAGCGGGTCGGTCCCGCCTCCGTGAATCCAAGTATCCCCGAGCTCTTCACGTACAACAGGCAATTGGTCCCGAACCTGATCAAGGTGCACTGCAAATGCATCAAGAGACGAAGCCATAATCTCTGCATCGGGGTATCGTTCCTGGATATGTTGAAATTGTTCACGAATCTCTTCTGCGCTTGGCGGTCCGCAATTGTCGCCCGTATGGGCAAACAACAAGATATGATCGATACCTTCAATTTCGACTGCCTCTCCGTAGGTGTCCGCATAATTGACAATGATCTCACTGCCATCCGCTGCCCTCCATCTGAACAGTTTAGGCACATCCGGGCGCATGGAAGCTGGATTAACCCCAAGATGCATATACCGGAGACCCGCTTCACTCATCAAAGGCACCATGGACAGGGTATGTCCGGGTACATCCGTCATTTTTGCTGCAATGGTCGTTTTGCCAAATTGTTTATCCAGGTCCAATCCGATGGACAATCCGTAGCGAAATAATGAGGGGTCCATCAGCTCGGTATGCGTTGTGAACGGTAATCCGTGCCATACGATATGACCTTTGCGGATCGCTTGTTCCATGGCCTGTTTACCCTCTTCGGACGCATGATTCAGATAATGACGGATCAGCCAGGAACCCGTGGTCCATATGAATTGCTCTCGTCCTCCCTCTGCTTCCAACTGCGCGGAAAGTGCGATAGCTTTGGGTACATACTCTTCCATGTACTGCTTTACGACGTTTTCAGCCAAATGCGTAAATCCAATATCCAAGTGAGTTTTAAAAACAACATGTACTTTTTTACGGTTAGTCATCGTTGTCTGAGCCTCCGTTGTTAGATTCACAGTTAATACTGTTAATTTGAACAATAAGCATGGGAGACCCGCTTCATGTGAAAGCGAGTCCCCTCGTTAATCATCGCCTAATCTAAAATAACATCATTCGTTAATGCGCCTTTTTCCTGCGGTCCTGTTGGTCCTCCTGCAAGTAGAGGCTGACCAAAGAAGGAGCCTTGGGACGGATTTCCGAATTTATAGACAGATAAGCTGTTTGGATTACTGTAATCCCTGTCCAGCCATGATGGCCAAGCATTTCCCAGACCATTGCCTGTTCGAGTATTCGGATAATACTGAAAAGCCTGGATATTGTTCCAGGTATCCCATGCCGTTCCCTGATTCGTCACATCAATCAACTGGGTCACGACGAGTTCCTGATAGACATGATTGCCAGGATCTTTCCACATCCCATGGGAACCAAACGCGGAATAAGCGACAGGATGTGTATTGTTTACTTTGTCCACTTCACCCCAAGAGTAGGTTGTACCGAAAGAATGCGCGCCATAGTAAACTTGAACCGGCTTCACATAGTTACTGTTCTGATCAGTGAACTTGGCCAATCTGACCGTGACCCGCTCCCAATCTCCGACATGATCTCCCACTTCCGTGCCAAACACCGTTTTCCCAAGATCATAGGGACTGAACTGGAAATATACCAGATCGACATTGTTATACTCCTTCTCCACCCAAAACGCATAGATTGGTGCATTAGCCAGATCGCCTGTAAAATACGGTAGTTTCAGGGTATATGGATTCAACTCCGTTTTGGTCTTGAATTCATATAAGCCTGAACCTGGATTCACATAGCGATCCACATAAGGCAGGGTGTATTCTACCGAGGATGGAAAATAAACTTCGCCTTGGGCAAACCAGATTTTAGGAGCAAAGGTTTGCAATATTTCACGCTTGGCTGTGTCACTGTAATCGTTCCCCGGAACGGCAACCGATGTGGCGTCGAGCGGCGAGATGGCTTCAACCTTCAGGCTCGATACCGAATCATTGATATCTCCGCCAACATAGATCGCATCTGCGGTCAGAACCTTGGAGTATCCAGCGAAATTGTAGTCTTTGTACAAAGTGACCTTATACCCTGGGGCTACTCGAAGTGCAGAGATGGCATCATTGCCTACTCCAGCCTTCAGTTCATCCACATTATAGCTCCCAATATCAAACTGTTGCTCAAAACCTCCATAAGGTGAATTGGAGTATGCGATAACTGGTTTATTGGGGCCGCCGATCTTCTCTACTTTCAGACTGGAGGTCGCGTCGTTAAAATCATCAAGCCATCCCGCATCGCCGGTCAGCGTTTTGGTGTCACCGGAGAAATCCTTGTCACGATACAGGGTCAATCGATATCCCGGAGCTACCTTTACCGAAGATATTTTGTCGTTACCAACCACATTAAGCTGATTCACATTGAACTGGCCAACCCCAAACGGTTGGGAGCTGCCTCCAAAATCTCCATCCTGGTAAACCGTTACGGCATTGTCCTCTGCCGCCTGCGCGGGCTGCGCCAGTGGAATGAAAAGAGATACTGCCAAGAACGAAGCTGCAAGCAAGGATTTGATTGTCATATTCGGGCTCCTCTTCGAATAATGATTTCGTTTATTGCCAACGTTCGTACGTTCATTTCTTTTGGCTCTGCAGGTCATTTCCCAGGATGTATGGTAGCGCTTTCCGGAAGATCCTCCCTTCATCCTTAAAAGATAAGTGGCATATCTTCACACTAATATATGTCATTGACATATACAATGATATAAATGTAAATTTTTCTCCAAATAAACTTCATATAACTACTATTATTTACAATATTTTTGCATAAAACGGTGATAGATATAACAAATCACGTATTATTGAGTTTGAATATGATAACAACCACCTTATGTCACTGACATATAAAAAAACCTCCCTTATCATTAAAACGAGATAAGGAAGGTTTGAAAGCCGGAACAGCATCAACACCATTAATTAAGATTACGTACGGAGCTTCGTTCGATGATGGTTGTGTTTACCTTGATGGATAACGCCCCTTCTCGGGAATTCTCCATACGTTTGCACAGCAAATTCACTGCTGCCTGTCCAAGCTTCTCTGTGGTTTGCCTTGCCGTAGTCAGTGGCACGGGCAGTAGACTCGCCAACTGGATGTCGGAAAAACCAATGATGGACAGTTCCTCGGGTACCAACTTTTGGATGGATAAGGCCGTGTACAAACAAGAAGTCGCGATATAATCATCCGCACAAACTACGGCTGTCATTGCGGGATTACTTTGAATGAAATCCTTGAGTTGCAGATTCGCTCCATTCAGGTTGAGCATGTAATCCTCTGCGCAATCCAGGCAAATATTGCGACCGTTGACAGGAAGTGCATAGTCCAGCATGGCCTGTACATAGCCTTTATAGCGGTCCTCGCGGCTCGTCACTCCATCAAACGGCATAGAGATATACCCAATTTCCCGATGTCCTCTATTGATCAAATATTCCGTCAAGTTGTAGGCTCCCTGATAATGGTCATGATACACACAATCAATATTGACCTCACGAAAGATTCGATCGATGATCACCAATGGATAATTCAGTAGATTAAGCTCCAGCACCTTTTCACTGCAGCGTGTTCGTCCCCTTGGAAACAGAATAATTCCATCGATTCCTTCCTCGTACAATTCTTGTAGACAGAAACTCTCATCCTCTTTATCCGTAGTGATCCGAATGAGCAGCTGGCACCCGGATTTACGTGCTTCCTGCTCAACGGATGCTATAATTCTGGCTACATAATCATCCATATTGGGGAACAACAGAGCAATTTTTCGCTTCATAAGCTTCTTGTCTGTAGTTGCATTCCCCGATAATGACTCCTTACCCGGGCCGCCCAAATAATCACCCGACACAAATGTCCCCCGCCGCGCCAACCGATAGACAATACCTTGTTTCTCCAAAATTTGCAGCGCAAGCTTGGCTGTCATCCGGCTGACAGAATACAGTTTGGCGAGCTCGCCTTCTGATGGCACGGGATCATGTGGCTGCAATTTCCGGTTACGGATTTCTTCCATCACCAAATCGGCAGTTTGCAAGTACAACAACGGCTTCCGATGTGGTTCTTCCATATGAACACCTACCCCAGTTCCGGTTTTTACGATCATTCTATCATTTTCTCATGTAAAAAAGTAAAAATAGCCCGTGAGCAGAAGGTTGAATGACATTCTATCCTTCTGCTCACGGGCGTACAAGCAAACATTTTATTTATTTGACTTCGGCATTTAGTCGTTCAATAAGTTCAAGCAACTCCAGCGGTTCACCAACTGTGTGAGTCGGACGTTCTGTTTCATCCACCGGCTCATGGGGGTAACGCGGCGTCCAGCTCTGAAAGATGCTGGTGATGCCAAGTGCGTTGGCCCCCTTCATATCACGACTCAGATTATTGCCAATCATCACTGTTCTTGAAAAATCCCCTTCGGACAAATCAAGGGCACCAATGGCTGCCTTGAACATCCGCGGGCTTGGCTTGCTGGCTTTAATGTTTTCCGAAATAATCATTGCGCTAAAATAATCATGAAGTCCATGCTGCTTAAATACGTTCTTGAAGGATTGTGCATCGCCGTCTGCAACCAGGGCCAGCGTGTACCCTCTTTCATGAAGCTTTTGAATCGTGATATCCGCACCCGGAATCAGATCCGCACTCAGAACAATTCCCTCTTCGTCCCGAATCTCGGTCGATTCATCAACAATGGTATCGCCGCTGTCAAAAAAGATAATTAACTTTTTGTCGTCCATGTTCGTTATGACCGTCCTCTTCATTCAATTGGTGAAACGAATTGCCGGTTTCCACTTGACCATGTAATCCAACATTGATGCTCTATTATAAGGTATAGCGCTTAATCTAATGTTACAATGGAGGTGAATAAAAAATCAATCATTATTTCGTTGCGGTCTCATTCCCACTTGTCACAGGCTGGCCCCACTTCACCCCATCATTCGATACATAGATTTGGTAACCTCGGCCGTAAACGGAAGTGTACTGACCGGAATTCAGCACGACCGTATCAACAGTCTGCTGTTCACCCAGATCGACCTTCAGCCACTGTCCAGTGGCCTACTCCTTCCCTGTACTCCAGCGAGTTGATGTGTTGTCATCCAGCAGGTTCTCCTTCACATCCGAACCATTGCTGGAGGAGTCTGTAATCTTCCACCCAGAATCATCGTCCAGTGAATTCGTAGGGGTATCCGGCAAGACTCCGTGTCCTTTATTGAGCTGAGCAGCCGTAATTTCAGAAATGGACCACCAGTTGCTGGAGGAATCCTGCAGGGCTACTTTGACATATCGGGCTGTCTGCAGAGGGAAAGACAACGCCAAACTAGGTGCTGTACCGACACCGCTGGTTACCGGATGCCCCCAGTCCTGTCCATCTTCGGAGACATAAACAGCATAGCTGTTGGCATAATCACCGTAATTCGTTCCTGAATTGATAAAAAGAGTGTCGAATTGTTCCGTTTGCCCCATATCGACTTCAATCCACATTTTGTCGGTTTGGGCAGTACCACTGGACCAACGGGTTTCCAACTTGCCATCCAGCATCTTCTCAGGCCCATCGCCGCCGGCGCTATTGGACGCCTTAGCAGTCCAGTTCGAGCGGTCTAAATAGCGGACACCAGCAGCGGATTCTCGACCAGTAAGAATGGTTACTTGGGTTGGATCAACCGAGACAATTGCTGAAGGATATACGGTTGCCGTCCCCACCTTGCCGTTTGCATTATAGAAGTTGACGGTTTTATCCGCTTCAGATGGGTTCCATACCTGTGCAGTATACTGTGTTCCATCGAAATATACGGATGCTGCTGGATCGTCGGCCCATATATCCGTGGAACGGCTTCCCAGCGAAGCCATACTGTGAACGAACCAGTAGGTATTGAACACTTCGTTCTTCTGCATATCTTTTGGGTTCCACTTAGCCAGTACGGTTTGCGGTTCGCTCAGACTCTGGAACGGCCAGATGAGATGCTGCCACACATCCTCAGTTCCGTTGTTGTCTTTAACCAACCCATCATACAATGCCTTGGCTTTCTCAGGCTCCCGCCCATAATAAGTCATCCACTCTGCCGTCGGCAGCCAGTGAATACCGTAAATATGCTGAGGATTCCCTGAGAAGAAAGTACCATACAAGTAGGAGCTGCCATAGACTTGTCCTACAATCTCATGAGGATATTCCGGGAGCCATACGTCTTTATCATAGTTGAACCAATATTGCTCTACGGCTTTCTCTTCAAGAGTAAACCCCCAGATTCCGGCGTCACGATAGGTATCGTTTCCAGTAAGCTCACCCCACATATATTCGCCTACCCAACTGAACAACGATTCTCCGCCAGCTTCGAGATTGTTGCCACTCCGGTTATCCGCATAACCGCCTGCCCAAGAGTGACCTTCATAAGGATCAAAGTTGCGGAACCATGGAAACTCGCTGTCCGTACGCGATGGATTAGCATAGTCACGGATAAGTGTCTCGACCATGGGTCCATAGTCTGTAACAAACTGCTTATCGTATTGTCCCAGCACAGCAGATGCAAAGACGTAATAGCCGTAAGTAAAATGATGATCCGTCAATCCCACATTCATCCCAAAACCGCTATGGTATGGCATAAGTGCCCCCCACTCCGATGAATAATGGAAGTAGTAGGAATGCTTGGGTTCATCCTCGGAGTATGTGTACCAGTCTGTCAAAATGGTTTTGATCCAGCCTAAATAGCGGTCTCTTCTCTCGGTATCTCCAATCTGGTCGCTAATCAAGGCTCCTACCGATAGTGGATGCAGCTTCTTGCCCTGCCAGTAAGGATCTAGCATCATGAGCCCCCCGGCCATATCTGCATCGAGCATATCTAGATAGGCAATAAGCTCGGCACGGGAATAGCCGGAATCCTCAGGCTCCGCAAATTGTGGGACAATTCCATTGAATCGATCTGTGGTCGTAAAGGTATTTCCCTTATGCACCTTCAGTTCCCCTCGAATGGATGGATACGATAATCCGGTAAGCGGCGTGTCTGTCGTTTTCCATTGATGAGGCAATAGGGCTTCAAGCGTCTCCGGAGAGAAGCCTTGTCGTTTCAATTCGGTTACAGCTGTGAAGCTTGTATTCACAAGTGCTTCCACCTGATTGTAGTTATATTCCACTCGTGTATCGGTGACAAAGGCATAAGCGTGCTGATAAAACAAATTCAAGTCGCTGGCAGAAGGTAGGGTTGCGATAGACAGGTAATCCCCTTCTCCAAGTTTAATTTTCAGCATGCTGCCCACTTTTGTGAATGTCGTACCTGGAGGAACGAAAACCCCATAATTACGGACAAAGGTCTGTGGCTTTGGCGCCTTATCTTTATTAGTCACTTCAATTCCGATATGATCACCAGTCCAAGTTTCACCGTCCTCAAGTTGAAGAGGCTGACCTTGGTCATCAAACAGGCCTGTTAGTGCAGGTGACTGAAGAATGACCGCATCTGGATTCTCAAAGGTATTGTAAATATAAGGGGAACCTTTGACAAAGGTTGTCTTGATCTTGGCTGTCTCGTCATCACTCAGTATGACACTAGCTGAATAATCACCGTAACCGGAGATTTTGGTCGTCATACCTGCTGGGCTGATGTTATTGGTGGTGAGGTAGAGGTCGGGATCACCGTCCGCATTCATTGAACCTCCATCGCCAGAAGTATATCCGGCCCCCGGGTTCAGGATAGCCAAGCCTTGCTTGGTATAGCTATTTTTGAACGGAAGCGTAACCAGGCTATTACCGTCGCCCAGATTGGAAATCAGAATACTCTGCCACCAGTCATTTGACGGAATGGGCGTTTGGATATCAGCAGTGCGATATTTCGGAGATTTCGGCTCCAACTGCGTAATATCGTTAATCTCGTAGCTTCCCGCACCTACCTTGACTGCAGAAGGAGAAAGAATTTCCGGAATTTCATGCACCGGCTTCGGGTCCCCTTCGCGGTATGAATGTACCTCGAATTCAAAAAGCGAATAGCCATGCTCTGTGGAGCGGCCGTATCCGAACATTCTCACATAGCGTGCATCAGCATAGAGATCTATGATTTCCTTTCCGCCCGAACCATTCATCTGACGGTATACCGTTGTCCAGGTTTTCGCATCGTCGCTTACCTGAATATCGTACGCACGTCCAGAGGCTCCTTCCCAATTCAGAACAACGTTACCAATTTCAGTTTTCTTACCCAGGTCCACGTAAATCCATTCTGTATCGGTATGCTTGGAGGACCAGCGTGTATCATTTTTACCGTCAGTCGCATTATCCTTCAGATAATCTTTCTTCTGCAAGTTCTCCTTGCCTTGTTCATCTATCTCCTCCGAGGAGACCGTTACAGGTTTGTTCAGGGCAATATTGGGTGCAGCTGGCTTCGGGGGCAAATTTACTCCACCCGTACCGAATACCTGGAATTCAAAAATTGAAATACCATAGGCTTGCTGCGATCGTTGCGTGCTATATAAGCGAACATAGCGTCCTTTTGCTGAAAGTTCTTCGTCTGTCTTTACACTTTGGTTGTTCGTAGTGGAATAAACGGACGTCCAGTTCTTCTCATCTTCCGACACCTGTATTTCAAATGCTTTGGAGTAGGCATTTTCCCAGTCAATAGTGACACGGGAAATGGAGGCAATTGCCCCCAGATCTATGTAGATCCACTGAGGGTCAACTCCCCAGACACTTTCCCATCTGGAATTCTCGTTGCCGTCAACAGACAGGTCGGGCGTGTGATCACCCAAAGATGAGGAAGCATACACGGGACGGTCCAGTGATAATAGATAATCAGTCCCCTGTTCGTCTTGCTTATGTACTGCTTGCGCATGCACTAATTGAGGCTGCAGGTTGAGGGAACCTGTAACTGCGAGCATGCATACCAACCCTGTGCAGATTGTCTTTTTCAAACTTTTTCTTTTCCCCCTGTGGTACAAAATCAAAATAACATCTCTCCTCTATTCAGTAATATAGTCTGCCAGGAAAAGCATTGGCTTTACTAATATCGGATGCATTTTTGAATTTTTAATATTGTTTTTATTAGGTTTTCTGGCTGTTTCGAGCTAAAATTTTCATAAATATGCCTGAAATAAAAGCATTGATGACGCTTTCATTCCAGAAAAATACTTTTTGGATAAATAGAGCATGAGAACTACAAAAATATGCCAAAAGGCCTCACTGACCGAACGGGTCAATTATGAGGCTTCTTGGCATGCTTCTAATGATTCTATTTGATCTGCTGACCAAACTGCTTTGCTTTCACTGTCATCGCTTTATCCAGCCTTGCTCTTAATCCACTCATCCACTCCGGCTCATTTGCCCATTGTTCTGCCCCAGATCGAAGCACACGTACATAACCGTACAGATGGGCAAAGCGACGACATATCGGGAACATTGACTCCATATCATAGGCATCTCCTGCGTCCTTCCAATACCCTTGCAAGAATAGTCTCTTCTTCTGCTCCCATTCATCCGGCTGAATTTCATCCCGTAAACTATCCAGACTCTGCTCCACATCCATTGCGTACCAGTGGTACATCGCGTCATCGAAGTCAATAGCGTAACAGGAATGACTCTCCTCGTCATAGAAGACATTATCCAGTTCAAAATCATAATGAATTAACCCGAAGTTCTGCTGGGTAACGGGCCAATTTGCAAAATAATTCCGGAGAACTTCTACCTCATTGAGCGCCGCATTCTCGCCAGGGAACTCCCCCAGAACGTCCTTCATCCAATCCAGTACATCGGTATACGTCCAGCGTTTTGCCTGTTTGGGTGTGTATTCACGAGATAAACGATGCAGCTTACCCAATGCCTCACCCAAGCTGTGCACGATCTGGTCATTTATATCGATACTGCCCATCTGGTTACCAGGAACTCGTTTGAATACGGAGGCATAATACGTTCCCCAAGGCGTATGAGCCTCTACCAGCTCTTTTCCCGCATGAGAAGGTACAGCTTCCATGGCACCATATTGGTTTAGTTTAAGATAGGTCAGGAACTCCATCTCCGCTGCAAGATTGGTTTGATTTTTCTCCTCTACAGGGGCAAAACGAAGTAAGTGAACCTTTCCTTGATCCCGGAACGGGTACACGGCATTGGAGGATATACGATAATACTGGAACATGTCCAGTGACTCCGGATCATAACTCCAGTTTTTCAAAATCATCTCGGCGAGATCGTTATTGTGGAATAAATATTTAAGTTTTAACATGGGCATATCTCCTTAGTGGTCGTTTAATATAGAACGCCTTTAAAGTTCCGAATCCTATTTTTGCGCGCAAAAAGCCGCAGGCTATGCCTGCGGCTTTAAAAATTCTGGACGCACGAGGTTTACTTGCATATACAAATAAACCTCGTGCTACACCAGGAAATTGAGCAGTTATATCCCTATATGTCGGCAGAATTCAGATCGTCACATTAGCAGACTCCAAATGCTTCGCCATGTGTCCGTTGCTCTGCCGGATCTATTCAGTTCGTAATCACCTTAATTGTTGTAGCAATGCTTTGCATCATCTTAGCCCGTCGTTTCATGACGCTCACTCCTTCCGAAAAACAAGTTATTTCCATAATACTCCACTAGGTGATTAACGGCAACGAGTATTAAGACTGTGTAACAACCATTCGCTCTACGGTCTCAGTATTCTCCTTATACCAAACCATAACGACATCTCCCTCTTTCAGATCAGACACCTGAATAGATGAATTAGCATTTTGGTTGTTGCCTGGGGCACCCATGCCTTCCGTGATATCCACATCCTCACTGATGTCCAACTTCAGTTCAATGCCCGTATCTTTCATTTCCATGCTTCCGCCTCTGGAGGCGCCTGGTTGTCTTCCATTTCCATTAGTCGAGCCTGTGGATGAGTTATCCTCCACCTCAAGCAACGAGATCGTGACGGTACTCCCTGTGGCAGAGATCACTTTGCCTGTAAGATCGGCATTCATCATCCCCCGCATATCGTCCTGACCGCCTGTTCTGCCATTCATCCCTTGCCCTCCGCCCCTTTGTGCTCCTCCATTCATGCCCGGGCCACCGCCATTCATCATTCCGCCACCGTTCATGCCTTGTGCAGAACCGGTATTCGTAATGTTCTGGGCAGTAATAACATCACAAGCAGAGAGCAAAACTGAGCAGGTCAGCAGCAAGAGCATAGCCGATATGAGATAACCATTTTTTCGCATACGGATCACCCTTTTCTCAGGGAAGGACGTTCCCAGCCAAGTTTTCTATGAAACATGAAATTATACGCATCTTTAAATCCCATGTACGACAATACAATCAGCAGAGGATATACGGGGTAGATATACCTCGATTTAATCTCCCACAGAATATAGAACCCGATAAATCCGAGAATAATGAGAATCAAAGAGACTTCCTCATACCGCTTTCCACGAATTGCACCGACCAAACGAATGAAAATAAAACAGTACATCATGAAATTCATCACATAAACGATCCAAAGCACCCCCGTCCGGTAGACGGAATCTCCCTTGAATAAGTCTGTTACCGCATTGGTATAACTGTAGGAGCCGGCAATTCCGCCACCTCTTCCTCCTCCCATACCCGAGGAGCTTTCGTTGCCGATGCCATATCGATCCATTTGGTAGGTCCCTTCGGTCCAGGTCCAAATGATCTTTTTGTAATACATCTGCGCCAAATCACTTAAGCTGGCTTCCGACAGCTTGCGTTCAATCTCCTGTTTGTACAGTGCTGTACTTTCAGCTTTATTATAGTTGGCTTCTCTTTGATAGATCTGGTAGCTCTCCATGTTGTCCCAAAAGCCGAATCGTTCCAGATTAATACCCATGTTCAACCACATATAGACCGGTGCCGAATTTTCCCCAACAGGCTCACTTACAGCACCTGAAGATTTTAATACCGCATTCTGAGTCCACCCTGGGACGTTAAACAACATAGCCAGCACGAAGATGGAGGCAATCACTTTCTTGAATCCAATACTTCGCATATTTAGCAGGATAGTTAATATAGCAGCAATCAGAACAATTAAGCCAATGCTTCGGAAGTAGTTGCCAATCGCGAGCAAAATGGCGGCAGTGACGATCGTCTGCCAAGACTTTTCACGTATAAACCGAATCAAAAAGTATAAACAAGACGTCAGAAATGCCGTAGCAATTACATCGTTATAGATCAGGTTGTTCAGAAACAGGGATGGCAGATACGTCGCTGCAAAGATCAGAATCCCGTAATCACGTTCTTCGGACTTATGATTTAACTGTTTATAAATGAGATAAATCATTAATGTCGTTACCGTTGCAAACAAAATATTGAACAGCTTGATTACCAGATAATTATCCGGGAACAGGTACAGCAATGTCTTTAGGTACAAAACGGTAGAAAAGTTGAACGGGAACATGTGCAGATATCCACCCGTTTCGAACGAGGAATAATCCTGATCGTAAAGCATGTTCATCGCGAGTGAAAGCACGGTCTGTGAATCATCCGTAGGCACTCGTGGAAACACGAAGATAATTATAATTTGAATAGCCAGAGAACATAGCAGCACCACCGGAATGACAACCTTTGGACTGTATTGGTTCAGCTTCAGACAAAGGCGGTATAACACGACACCCGATCCTAGAAGCAAAGCAATCACCGGGATAAAAATACTCCACTGCTGCGTACCCAGAATCGGATTATCCCCGTACAAGGTGTAGTTGTACTGTGCCCGGACAAACAGGGATGAAACGATAAACACGCCGACAAAAACAAGCAGAATGAGATAAATCGACTTATGGATCACCTTAGACATGCCAAAACTCCTTTTCCAGTACAGGATTCGGGAATAGTATAATGCCTGTACCTGAAAAAAGGCTGAATTCAGTTTTGTGCTTAAGAATGCTCATATAGACAACAAGGAATATGAGGATACCTCATCGAATAAGAAAAATATGTTGGTCGAATCGTGCCTGTTTACTGTCACCGACACGAACATAAAGCTTCGGCCTAGTAACTGTAAAGTTAGATATCCCTCATGCGCAAAGGAGAATTCAAAATGAGAAAACTCGTTCTATTTCTGCACGCATCGCTTGACGGTTTTGTAGAAGGGCCGAATGGTGAAATGGACATTGGCTGGGTTGCCTACGATGCTGATCTGGAGAAACACGCAAAAGAAATTCTGAGTACTGCCGACACGGTCCTTTGGGGGCGTGGGACTTATCAGATGATGCACAGTTACTGGCCATCTGTGCCTTCGGACCCGTCAGCTTCGGAACATGAACGGAATCATGCCGAGTGGATCGAAAAGACAGCCAAAATCGTTTTTTCCACGACACTGGATACCGTTGAATGGAATAATTCAAGACTCGTGAAAGAAAATATCGAGGAAGAGATCAATAACCTCAAACAGCAGCCAGGCAAAGATATGGTCATCCTCGGCAGTCCTAGGTTCGCACACCACCTTATGCAGCTTGATTTAATTGATGAGTATAAAATTACGGTTTCTCCCGTGCTGATCGGTAAGGGATTGCCATTATTCCAAGGTATCAAGGAGAAGATCAATCTTAAGCTAATCGAAAATAAGACCTTTGATTCTGGAGCTATTGGTCTCGTTTACCAGACGGTAAGATGACCTTGTCACTTAAGGTGATTACGCTAAAAGAAAGCTCAATAAGACCAAGAAAGCAGCTGATCAACGTGATCGGCTGCTTTTATTCAACTAACGGGCAGTTTTGCTGAATAGATCTGCTGAGTAGTGGAGCATCTGGCCTCTCACGTTTGGTTGCGGACAAGAAAGATTAAAAATCGTAAGGTTAAAGGAGATATCCGGCAGATACGATTGCGATTAAAAACTACCCGTGACGCACATGCGTCATGGGTAGTTTTTAATCATTTTCATACGTTCAGGAGGGGGCCATCGTGAAATAGCGATGTCCTAATCACTTCGTTGGACAGACAGAGTGGAAAGAAAGAGTTTTGTGTAAAAATGGCCACCGCCCGGGAACAGCTATTCTTCGTATACATTTCCGAACCGACTTACTTGACCGGCCCCATCCAGGTTGAAATCGTCTTCTGCTGGTGCGGCAACGGCGGTTTCAACTTCCCGTTATCGACCAAATGCTTCAAAATATAAGCGACCAGCCGGCCTCCGCCGGTGTTGCCTCTCACCATGTATGCAAGCTGCGGCTCCAAATGCTTCGGCTGATTTTGCAGGAACAGCTTGAGCATTTTGTCGTAGAGCTTGCCGACAGCAGGCGCATACAGAGCGGACAAATCCGGCATTGCCTTGTTCAACCGATCCAACGTTTGCCGAGAGTCGATCCAAACCGCATTGAACTTGTACCCCTCCTCCGTCTTGCGGATGTACCCCTTCTCCAGCAGGAACGAATATTGCTCGCTGTTCTCTTCGTTGTCGGGCAGTTCCCCTTGTTGGAACGCATGACAAATCTCGACATTCCGGTATTCCAGGAAACGCCAATCCATCTGGCGGTCGCTCCAGTACGTATTGAATTGCCACAAGTATAAGGGAGTGTCTTCGACGTAGCGGAGCGACGGACCGAAGGTGACGTAACTACTCAAATCAAAACCCGGATCGGCATTGTGGCTCCGGTTTAACGCCGCATAGGCAATATACTGACCTCCGTCCTTTCGCATTGGTGCGACCGCATCGAAGTTTTCGCCTGCCGGCATGCTCCGCCAAGATTGCTCCTCGACGTTCTTGGGCAGCAAGGTCCAGAGCAGGAAGTTATAGTCGCCGTCCGGAACGTACACTCCGCTATCCTCGACTTGCCGGCGAACTTCCATTAACGCGTCAAAATGAACATCGGCCACTTCGGCGGCGCAATCTTGCCAGAATTGATGACCGGCTACGGCCAACTCGAAGAGGTCCCAGACGATGGTATTGCTTTGATATTTGCCGGGAGAGTTTTGGATGAGAAAATTGTAATCGGCCAGGTGCCGGACTTCGCCTTCCAGCAAAGACGGCGGCATTCCGAGCTCCTCCGCGATTTGATGTACGGTACGCGCCTTGTGATAAGCCGCGTAAACGATATTTTGCGCCAAGGCGCGTCCAAGAAAATCGTTGGTTTCGCCCAGTCTGCCGGCCGAACCGGAATGGCCCATTTCCCCCATGCTGACCGGATTGACACTTAAAGTTCCTGTTGCACGCATACGTTTCATCCCTTTCCGTAACTTCTTTTTAGCCTCGCTCAAATGCCACTTCACCGTGTTGACAGGAATGTTCAGAGCAATCGCGATATCGCCGATTTTAACCTCGTCGTAGTAATGCATGACCACGATCCGGCGATGGATATCGGACAGAAACGCGACTTCTCGGCGCAGCTCGCGGTAAGCTTCGGTTACCAGCAGCCGGTCAAGCGGCTCCCGGGAAGGGGCGGCAGACAGTTCGGACATGCCGTTGATTTCGATCGCTTGGGGAGCGTGCGCCCGCTTTTTCAACCAATTCACCCAAGTGTATCGGGCAACCGTCCAGACGTAAGCGTCAAGGCTTCTAATGTCACGCACCCCGGAGAAGGATTTCAACAACTGCAGCATAATCTCCTGAGCCAGATCCTCCGCCTCGGCCCGCTGCATGACCCGGTTTAACGCAAAACCGAAAATCGGTTTGACATAGCTCCGAATCGCTTCCGCCGCTTCTTTTCCGTTTTTACTAATTGAATCCATTTTTTGCCTCCATAGTTGCATCTGTAATTCCTGACAATTATATAGTGTGCCAGGCGAAATAAAGGTTGGGATTATTTTTAAAAATTTGGGCATCCTACCGGATTCCTTCGTACATGTATAATTACAAACATCAGAGGCACTATTAATTTACGAAATGCTGAATACACGGAAGGACAAATAAAGGTCGGGTATGAAGTGAATGGATTCAGTTTGAAAGAGTATAATGTTTCTTATAAGCTTTATAATGACGGAAATTTAATTTCATCTTCTGGCTCCACAGATGGAGGCTTAATAGAATTAGACAAACAGCATTATTACTTTGTCGGATTTGAGAATATAGATCAAGTTAATCTGCCTGACTCTATAAATCTAACTGTGGAAATTACAGTGATACCAAATGATTCTGGACAAAAACCTTTAACAGCATCATTCAATGTGGACCTTGATAAAGAAATGTAAATAGAATCAAATATCATAATAGTTTTTCGTTTAATTTCCTTCTACACTAGTTGGTCTCCGTAATGAAACCATTCAACTAACGGGAGACGATAGCGCAATAAACCGCCTTTTCACAAAGGCGGTTTTCTTATGGTCACAAATCAACAATAGAATTTAACATAGCCATTTTTTTAAAAGAGTATAGGGCTTTAAGCTAATCGTTGAAGATCACTTTTCGTCCTTAATAAACTCAATTATATCCTGGATTTCACAATCCAAAGCCTCGCATATTCGATTTAGCGTATCAAACTTCACACCATCTGTTTCCTCATTATATAATTTGGCAATCCCATTTCTATGTAATCCGGTTAACCGGGACAAATCGGCAATGTTAATTCTTTTCTCTCCCATAATGCGAGATAAATGAATCTTAATAATACATGTTCTCCTCCAAACAAACAGGTATAACCCCATGATTGTAAAAGGTACCTCAGCCTAATATTGCCTGTTAAACATCACTTATCGTCAATATACTTGATTAAGTCGCCTGGCTGACATTCCAGTGCTACACAAATTTTCTCAAGAGTTTCGATTGTGATCGATTTGACTTCAAAACCGCTATCCGTCACCCATTGTCCAATGGTATTCGGACGAACTCCTGTTTTTTTAGCCAAAGCATACATAGACATACCCTTATCCTTCAGAACTTGTTCGAGAGTGAATTTGATCATCAGAAAACATCCCTTAACATAAAATATAGTAACTCTTGACGTTAATAACTAATTAAGTTATCATAACTCTATGAGTTATTAAACCTCTATAGTTCAATTCATAGAAAGTAGGAGAATGCATGATAGAATCTCTGGAATCTTTGGCAGAACCGTTAATCCAAACGCGCTTAGAGTTATTATACAACAATTTGTCTCATACACAGCCTGATTATACCCAACTATCTGAAGAATCTGATCATTATTTTCACACCATTCGCCAAGCTTTACCTGAACATCTGAATCAGACCATTTTTTTATATGAAGATACTCAACTTTCTATGCAAACACTTCTGGAAAGAGAGATTTATTTACAAGGGTTTCGGGATGCCCTGCAACTAATGAGCGAGTTACATATACACAGATTCTGACCCCATAGCTTCTTACAATATATGCTATAATCAACAAAGCAATAGAATAGGCTTAAAGGGTCGGTCGGCTACCTCGCCATGAAGGGAGGGATGCCCTGTGACAGTGTTTGAAGCAATCATGTTGATGCTTACCTTTGGTACGCTCATCGTTGCCATTCTGTCCGATAAACGCAAATAGACCGCCCCCCTCGCAAAAGGATGCGGTCTATTTTTGATCATCTTTCTAAGCGAAGCCCACCGCCCTTAAAAGCGGCTATTGCTCAGAGAGTCGTGTTACCAGCACGGCTCTCTGAGCATTTTACGTCTAATCTGTTCTAATTATACCATACTCAAATCTTTGAAGTCACATATAAACCGTGTTAATCAACGTACATTTCCTTATATTCATGCCAGTATAGAACCTCAATACAATTGGACCAGTTTAGAATCGAACCGACAAAGTCCTGAATATCCAACCCTGGCATTTCATACGTCTCTTCTGTGTTTACCGAACCCGTTGCATCCTCGATCAAAGTGACTTTGAATCCTTCATGTTCCGCAGTTATTGCCGTAAATAGGCAACAATATTCTGTGTTAAATCCAACAATAAACACATGTTCCACCTGATGTTCATGAAGCCACTTCTTCAACTCCGGGTTGCTAAAGGCGTTAGGTTTACTTTTTTCCAGTATCGTATGCCGCCCAGAGTCGACTACAATCTCCAGACCCACAGCATTCTTGTTAAAGAGTGAAGACCCCTCGTGATCATAGTCTACATGTTTCAAGTAAATGATCGGTTCATTCCGCTGGTCAAAATCAGTGATAACCGCTTCAATTTTGCCTAGCTGTGCTGTAAAATCCCTCAATGAGGTAATCCTGTATTGCACATCCAATACAATCAAGGCTTTGTTCATGTACTCTCCCCTTGCTTTAGTAGATCGATAGGCGTTTCCCCAAATCTACTCCTTCTTTCGCTTCTTTTCCCGAGCCTTCTCCACATTTGCCTGCACCCTAAATACCACGATCCGGCGGATCAATTCTTCTGGCAATGGCTGATCCAAGGGAAATTGCACCGATCCTTTTGCTCCTTTATACCGTGAGAGTTCTTCCTTAAACGCTTCGATCCCACTGGCACCTGGGTAAAATCCAATATGCTTGGAGTACGCTGCAAAATGAACCAAGTTCCCGTGCTCTGCATACGTTGGCATCTTGTAACTGATCTTCTCCACGGCATTGGGAGCGGAATCGCGAATAATCTGTCTTAATGATTGTAATTTGACCTGTACATCCGAAGGAAATTGCGCGATATATTCATCTACCAGCACATCAAAAGAAGTACTCTCTGACATCTTGAACTCCTTCCACCACGTCCATTCGTGGTACGCGTATTTTTACAACGTCATGGCTCGGCCATTTCGCATCAGATAATCCTCTTTGGCTTTGTAGTCAGGCATAACACTGCCCACACGGCGCCAGAACGAACGATCATGATTCATATGATGGATATGGCATAACTCATGAATGATCACGTAATCAATCACCTCTAGTGGAGCCATCGCCAAGCGGTAGTTAAACGTCAGCTTTTTATCCCAACTGCAGCTTCCCCATTTGGTCGCCGATTCCACGATGTCCACAGACTTCGGCTTCACCTTCAACTCCTGCTGGTAACGGCCGATGCGCTCACCGATCATTCTTTTACACTCGGCAAAATAAAACTTCTTCAGATTCGCACGCAATTCCTCTTCCGAACATCCCTCTACGTCAATTAACTCATGCAGCGCATGTTCTTTGCCAAAGAGTAGAAACTTCCCTTTGCCTTCCTCTTCATATTCTTTCGCTTGAGGACCGTCCAACGCCTGCTGCATCAGATCTGATTTTGTCAAAATCACGTCCCCATGTTGCTCAACAAGCTGCCGGATCATGTCTTCGCTGGTACCATTGGGAGCCTTGATTGTGACCATATAGGGTAAATCCATCGTAATGGAAGCTTTCTTCCGTTTCCCATATTCGATATGACAGTTAATGATGTGATTGTTTATTTCAATAGTTAGCATAACCTGCTCCGCTTCTTCCGATATTTCAATTTCAAAATTTGGATTTATTCATTCAGATTGTAACCTATTCAGTAACTATATGCATAATGTTCAGCGACATTATATATCTCATATTGAATTTTTATTCATTAATATGTATTATTATAAAATTATAAAATAGGAGGATAGATATGACCCCTACATCGAATCCGGAATACAAAACCATTGAGGAACTATCCCTCAACCATTGGCAGCCCTTATCCAGCTTGCTTTTTGACGGATGGGTACTGCGTTTTGCACAGGGATATACGAAGCGCGCCAACTCCATTCAACCCCTTCACTACTCTACCCAAGATGTATATGAAAAGATCGAGCAATGCGAGCGAATGTATACTTCCAATCAGTTAAGTACCATATTCAAGATTACACCGTTTATCCAGCCGGATCATCTCGACCAGCTTTTGCATGAAAAGGGGTATGATGTTGTGGATCTGAGCCAGGTCCAGACTCGGAGCTTGGAAACCATTAAGGAGCCTGAGCACTCTGATGTAAAAATGGACGAACAGTTGACCGGAGAGTGGTTGGATCACTTTTGCAGGCTGAATCAGGTAAATGATCTGCATCGGGGAACGATGGAACAAATGTTGACCAACATCCGTACGCGCACAGGTTACATCTCGCTGTTCATCGACGGACAAGTCGTCGCTTGTGGATTCGGGGTGGTGGAACGAGGTTATATTGGGTTGTATGACATTATTACGGACGCTAACTTTCGGAATCGGGGATTGGCTGAGCAGATGATCCTTCATCTATTGCATTGGGGAAAAGAGAATGGCGCTACCTCCAGTTACCTGCAAGTAGTTGCTAATAATGCTCCTGCATTAAAACTGTATGCCAAACTTGGATTCTCGGAAATCTATTCATACTGGTATAGGGTCAAGAAAGCCAAAATCTGATCTAGATCAGATTTTGGCTTCAAGCAATTTAAACAACAAAAAAGAGCTGGCTCTCAGCTCTGATTGCGCTCCAATTGTTTTTCGATTCCCAGCCTGTCGATCTGAATCCAGTATTCTGCAATTCTCTCATTCTCCACTCGATATACCGCACTCGCCATTTCAATCACGGGCAGGTTGGTCGGCGCATATCCATCCACTTCCCCGACATGAGTACCCACTTGTCTCCAGCGTACATATACTTTATCTCCCTGTGCAAGCAACTCCTGAATCTGCAGCGAAAAATCTCCGTACGCCTCAATCATTTCCCTCACATGATCCGCATAGACGGAAGGCGTTCTTGTGACGGTCACTTCCTCTTCCGAGATCACCTGGTGAGCCAGTACCTGCTCGGCCATCAGTGTATTGGCATAATCAAGATTGCGACCCGAGCGCACTTCTTCAAAAAAAGTTCTGACAATCTGTTCTGGCGTCATCCGATCCACTCCATTTTTCGTTTTATCATGCATTGTACCAGAAGTCTCAACAATTCTCACTCTCTCGCAAAGATCAATTTGACTAACTCTAATACACGATTTTCACTCTATTGTATATAGTCATAATATACCATTACATATCTTGACAATAAGTCTATATGACCATAGACTAGCAAAAGACATTAGGGAATTAATAGGAGGTCTTGCTGATAAGAGGTTTGAAAATAGTTTTTAACCAGAAATGATAATCTTCGGTGTTTTGATTTTTTTTAGAAATTAGCCTTTGCAACAACTGAGAAAAACGAGAAAGCGGTGTATCATGAAACGTTTATTTTTGATTATGTTTACGCTCACCCTGTTATTGGCTGGATGCCAGAGCAATGACAAGGAGAGTAGTCCGTCCGAGAATAACCCCACAGAAATAGTAGAAGGTTCTAGCGTATTAAGTTTGAAGCAGAAGTACGGCTCTGAATCGAATAAAGCGATTATGCCGATGTATAACGTAGCTCAAGATGAAGAATTTACGTTCAAGTTTAAAGCAGATTTAGGAAAATCGAACTGGTCACTGAGTGATATGATTTCAGTACATACCGATATAAAAGCACTTAAAGCAAGTGAAGTAGCATTGTTGTCAGATATTCATGACAATAGTATTTCTATTAAACCTCTTGGTTGGGGAGTTTTAAGCTCAGATTCAATGAGAACGAAGGGTCAAAGCTCTTGGGGTGGGGCCCCCATTTATTACATTCGTTTGAATTATGATCCAGACGCAGAGAAACTGACATTGCTCGATCATCCAATCATTATTCCGTTTACGGTGAAATCGGAGTTACCTGTACCCAACCTAAGATACGAAATTGACAAAGATAGACGGTTCAAGTTGGTCTGGGACAAGGTGGAAGGCGCAACTGAATATAAAATTTATAAACGCTCTGACCTAACCGACTTTGATACAAACAAACCTTTAACTGGCGAAGAGGATGCTTTCAGCAATAGTATACCTTTAGATATTGCGGTAACGAGTGAGACTTCCTTTAATGATTTTATGAAGGACGGAAGAGGCGGGCTTGCAACTTATAATGAAATGATAACTACTCATCAAAACCATGGTATACGAGGGGAATATTACGTCACTGCAATGGGTGGAGGCAAAGAATCCAATTTTAGCAAAGGTGTACCTACAGCTCCGCTTGCTTCCCAGTTACCGACATCTTTGAAAGAACAATTGTACATGGAGAAATTAAAGAATATAGATGTACTTCCCCAAAAAACGACAGTTGAATACAATGATGGTTCTTTAGCCCGTGAGACGATTGTTTATGATACCGCCAACGTAGAGATTTCGGAGTTCAATGAAACAAATATTCCTTTTCACATTAAAGGAACAGCTCTTAAAAGTTACATACGAGTGGAGAATGTAACCCAAGAAGACCTGGATAAACTTGCCCAGCAAAACGTGGCTGATTCAAGTAACGGACTGGTAGAACCGAAAAATGACACACCATACGTCCCTGCACCTGATGTGCCAACCATTATCAACAATCATGATGCACCTGCATCGGAGACTGCAACGGAAACAGAAACAGAAGTGACGGTGGAAGAAACTCCATCTACGGAGTCCACAACCGATACTGGAACGTCAGAAGATAAAACTGACCCGGTATCCAACGAGGCTGAAGAGGAAACTTCCGATAAGTCCTCCGATAAAGCTCCTGATGAAATCAAGAGTGATTCTCCTGATTCAGCTTCCGATATTGAAGAGGATAATCTGGTTGATGAGCAGAAATCCAATACACAGCAAAATGTGGAGCAAGGTAATCAGGAAACCGTGCCTGTGCCGGCTACAGGCGATGCAATGATCAATGCAGATTCTGCATTGGAAGAAGTTTTGGCTAAAAACATGGTTGCTGCCCAAGACAAGATCTCATTAAAAGCTTTTCCAGAGGCCCAAAATTTCACAACGCTCTCGGATGTTGTCCTGAAAGTAATGTACCAGAATCCATTGATTCTTGGTGTGGAAGGTTTTGAATACAATTACGGTACACTTACCCTTTCGATCCATTACAATGAGTCGGCAGATGTCATCCAGAAGAAGCAGAGCGAGATTATCGCCAAAGCAAACGAAGTTGTTGCTTCCATCATCAAGGATGGCATGAAGGATGATGAGAAACGGAAAGCCATCTACGATTATCTGAACGATAACGCGAAGTATGATGATGCGGCACTTGAAAATGCGGAACAGAACAACTTTAAAAATGTCGATGCACAGTTCAATGATTCGTTTACCACTTACGGTATTTTGGTCAAAGGCGTTGGTGTATGTGCCAGCTATGCTTCCGTTTATAAACTGCTCTCCGATCTATCTGGACTGGAAAGCATCGTCGTAACGGGAGCATCTAGCGGTGTTCCTCATGCGTGGAATAAGGTGAAAATCGGAAATGAATGGTTCCATGTGGATGCCACCAACAATCTGACCAATTCCGGTATTCCTTACTTCCTGTACAATGCAAATGATGAAACGGCTGCAAGCCAGAAAACGATAGCCGATAAGGATTACTGGCTTGATTCCGAACTCGCCCTGTTTAATGGCGAAAGTGATGCAAACGATTATTATGTACAGAACGATCTCGAAGTCGCTTCGATTAGTGAATACAAAACGAAGGCTGAGAGTGAACTGAAAAATGGAGAAAATCGGGTAATTCTCCGTTTTGCCTCACCTGTGGACTCGGATGAGCTGATGACAGCTGCAGGCGAAGCCCTTGCTGCGGTAGATGAAGCTCTGCTTAATACGGCTCAATTGGCCACGCTTGGCAGCTACGCCATTTTGGAGCCTAACCCGGATCAGAAGTGATGCAATAATTAAGAAAAATTTCATAACAACAAAGAACTCCATTCACCTTTATCGGGAATGGAGTTCTTTGCTTCACTTGCCTATGATCACTGACCTATGATTATTCATAGGCTTTTATATCCAATTATTACGGACTAACCGTACCGCCATTGGCGTTCAAAGTCTCACCGCTCACATAGCTGGATTCCTGGCTCGCCAGGAACACAAACGCTGGCGCCATTTCAGCAGGCTGTCCTGCACGACCCAGCGGAGTATTCGATCCAAAATCAGCAAGCTTCTCTACGGGCTGTCCACCAACGACCTGAAGCGGTGTCCATACTGGGCCTGGTGCGACGACGTTCACACGGATGCCTTTGCTGCCGACTTGCTGTGCCAGTGCTTTGCTGAAGGTGTTGATTGCAGCCTTTGTTGTCGCATAATCCAGCAGGATTGGAGATGGCTTGTATGCCTGAATAGAAGACGTGTTAATGATGGAGCTGCCTGGTTTCATGTGTTTCACAGCTGCTTTGCAGAGCCAGAACATCGAATAGACATTAGTTTTGAATGTCGCATCAAATTGTTCTGTAGTCAGATCGGCGATCTGCTCAACAAACTGCTGTTTACCTGCCACGTTGGCGAGGATATCGATCCCACCGAGCTCTTTTACAGCAGATTCAATGAGTTCTTCGCAGTATTTCTCATCCTTGAGGTCACCTGGAATCGCAACAGCCTTGCGGCCTGCTTCTTCAATCAGCTTGACCACTTCCTTCGCATCGGCTTCTTCCTCGGGAAGGTAAGCCAGAACGACATCCGCACCTTCACGAGCAAAAGCGATGGCGGCTGCCCGACCAATACCGCTGTCTGCTCCAGTTACAACAGCTTTACGTCCGGTCAGACGGCCGCTGCCTTTATAGCTTTTCTCACCTGCATCAGGTACAGGAGTCATCTCACGCTGTAGCCCCGGCTCCTCCTGCTGCTGCTTCCAATCTGATGTTGCCTTCGGATATTGTGTCGTCGGATCTTGCATGGTGTGCTGGTCTTGATTAGCCATGTACAATTCCTCCTCGGATTAATTTACAATGATCACTACAATCACAGAATAACCTTACGATCGCTCTTATCCCCAGATTTTTTTCTCTCCTTTTATAAGGGGAAAATCCGGGGATAAAGGCGAACACTTCGTTTCTCCAGGTTATTTCTGCGCTCTTCATTATCATGTAAATTTAAATTTATTTATTATGTTGTTTTCATAAAAGTTGCACTCTTTCCTTTGTAACCGAGATGGGTGGAATTTAAACTGGCTCTAAACATTTCCATGGCGAACCTTCCAACTTTGAATCTCCTGTAACTGGAGGTTGTATAATAGATCCTGAGGTGATTTCATTGAACCAAAACAAAGATACCTATTCGATCGGTGAAGCTGCCAAAATGATCGGCTCAACTGTCAAAACGATTCGTTATTACGATGAAATCGAGTTGCTCCGGCCCTCTTTTCATACGGAAGGTGGTCACCGTCTTTATACACCGCAAGACGTTTGGCGGCTGGAACTCATCACAACGCTTCGCTATTTGAATTTTGGCATATCGGATATTCGCAAGCTGATGTCCGGTGAACTTGGCGTGTCACAGGCGCTGAATCTACAGATTGAAGCCCTGGAAACTCAGATCGGGACCATGAATTCCATGCTCTCCATTCTGCAACAAGCGAAGCAGCATGAAGCGGAGGATACACTCCATTCGGGACAGTCTCTAACCTATGTTTCAAGCTTGGTGGATTCACTGACCGCCAATGCCCAAAAAAGAAAACAATTCGTTTTGGCCAAAATGGAAGAATCTCAGCTGCTGGATGGTATTCCGCATGAATGGAGAGTTTCGTTTCTGCATTTTTTCGATAAATACATGATGAAAGATACAAAGCTGTCTGCCCAACAAACACTGGCATGGAAGGAAATCCAGGAAATCATCAACGATCCAGCCTATATCGCCGATCTGGCTCGCCTCGAACTTCCGTTCTTCACCATGGCGAATCATCCACAGCTTGAAGCAGGCGCCTGGGTGAAAAAAATGGAGACCATCCGCATTCGTGCCACCGAAGCTCTGGACAAATGTTGGCCGTTAGATAGCCCCGCAGTGCAAAGCATGGTGTGGGATTTTGTGATGATGTACGCCAGTATTGAACATGCTGGAGATCCGGAAGCATTTTTTCGCAAACAAGCTCGATATATGCTCGACTCTGTAACAGAGCGCATCCTTCGTTTTAACAAGCTTTGCAAGATCGTGAATCCTGAATGGAGCCAGATCGTAGACGGCATTAATCTGTTGCAGGAAGGCATGCGACTGCGGTTAAAACAAATGGAAGAAGACTGAATTCCAGTCCTCTTCCATTTTTAGATTCAACCTTTTTTCAATGAATAGGATGTGTGTTCTCCCACTTCACTGTCCAACTGGAGCGGTTGCCCTTTCAGATAGTGGTTAAAGAAGTCGATTGTTGTATCATTTACAATTTGGTGCGCTCCTCTTGCATTTACCCCCTGTGACCATTCGAGAATGGGAGATATCAGATAGAGGTCCGAGAAGCTTAGATGTTTGGTATTGCTCAGCTCCATCCAGTAGTTCCCTCCCGCGGTCACCGGTTCATAACGTGCATACACTTCTTCGTAGTATTTCTCGGCTTCCGGACGAGTGGTGCCCATAGCTGCAATCTCGTCGTCACTCATGACACTTGTACCTGCAACGGTTGTGTCCGCGCTCATCATGAGAAACGGTTTGCCTACACCTTCAGCAGGAATGCGCTTCTCTCCAAACAATACGCCATCCATGTTCATACCTGCTTTGACACGAGGATCATCCATCAGCATCTGTACGGTTGTTGCCCCGCCAAATGAATGTCCAAACATGCCGATGTTGTCCAGATCCATATGACCATTAAAACGCCCGTTTGCGTCATTGGCAGCCAGCTTCTCCACTTGATCCAGCACAAATTGCGCATCCTTTACCCATGTCTCGTCGAGCTTGTCCATATAACTGAACTGCAGTTGATTGAATCCTTCCTTGCCCTCCGATTCAAATTGCGCCACACGCCCATCCGGGAACACCGAGACCAGACTGCTGTACGTATGATTAATACCCACAACAATATAACCTTGGCTGACCAGTTGCTCCACCTGGAATGTATTTTGGTTCTCATAACCATTCAAGCCATGAGAAAAAAGAATGACCGGATATTTGGCTTCCGCATCAGACAATGATGCCTCCTGAACAGCATGGGTTTTGACTTGACTCAGGCTAGAAAATAGAAGCTTTGGCAGCTTCAGCACATTATTAAAGGCTGTTGCATACACTTTCGGATCATTCACGTAAGGAGCCGTTGTTCCCTTGGTGTCTTTATCCGTTGGATACCAGATCTGCACCATCAGTTCCCGTTTATCTCCGGCTGCACTGGTTAGCAATTCCTCTCGGCTCCCATCCGTCCAATCGTAGGATACCGTACCGATTCCATAAGGTCCTGTTGGTTTATCAAACGAAAATACCGGGAACAGAAGTGGCAGCCCCATCGTCACGGCAGCGTATACCAATACCAACAGCGATGTTCCGATGATTCGGACACGTCCGAATTTCCGCACCTCGGCTGATTTTGACCTCTTAGCGATTAACACAATCAGCGGAACCAGTGTGAGCAGATACGCCGGAATCATGGGCCAACGCAATCCCTCAAGTACCCCATGTACCAACAATAATACAACCAATATGACCCATCCTCCCCACACCATTTTCCGAGGTTTGTTTCGGCCCCCAATCAACCACACCAGCATCACTACATTGAAAATAAGATAAATCCATTCTAGTGTTCTCATTATTCCTTGCCCCCTTCTCTGCCACAATTAAAAATAAAATATATCGTGCAGCAGCTCTTCTATTTCCAATCATAAAACCTCCAGTTACAGGAGATTCAAGCATGAATTCTGAAAACAAAAAAATGCACCCCCTGTATGACATTGGATCTCCCGAAGGTTCTCCCATGTATTCAAGGAATGCACGTATGATATTACGATATTAACATCAACGATTTTATAATATAAGGTTAGTGATCTTCGCCTTCATCTACCCGCTGTCTTTTTCCTATGCCAAATACGAAATATCCGATCACAACGATCGCCATAAATGTCGCCCCGACAATCAGAGGTAACCGCGTATCCGGGTTAAATGCCATACCGATAATGACGAGCGTCAGATATACGATGATGATATAGTTGCTAATTGGGAACCATTTGGACTTAAAGTTGTGGTCTCCCATTTCATTGCCCCAGCGCTTTCTGAACCTGAACTGGCTGAAGGCTAGCGCGAACCACGGAACCATCCCTGGAAGAACACTTGCGCTATAGATGTACAGGAACAGTTTGGAGTCCGGCATCAGATAATTGAGTACCACACCCACCAGCAGCAAGGAAATCGTGATGATAATACTGTTGCGGGGAACCCCGCCTTTGGACAGCTTTTTGAAAAAGGCCGGTGCCTGTCCATTCTCCGCAAGCGTGTAAAGCATACGTCCTGCACTATAGATCCCACTGTTACATCCCGACATCGCGGCCGTAAGCACGACAAAGTTGATAATTCCCGCTGCAGCGACAATCCCGACTTTGGCAAACGTCAGAACAAACGGACTTCCCGTCTCCCCCACTTCATTCCAAGGGTACAATGTCACGATGACAAAGATGGCCCCAACGTAAAAAATGAGAATACGCCACACGATGTTTTTGATCGCTTTACGCAGCGTGATCTTCGGATTTTCTGCTTCACCTGCCGTAATCCCTACCATTTCAACGCCTTGATAAGCAGCTGTTACGATACACAGGGCAAAGAGGAAACCTTTGATGCCTCCTGGGAAAAATCCGCCATGGCTCACCAGATTCGATAGCCCAATGGGCTGCCCTCCGTTCCCCCAGCCGAAGAAGATCAGTCCGGTTCCAATCACGATCATGAAGACAATCGCCGTCACCTTGATCAGTGCAAACCAGAATTCGAATTCTCCATAGTACTTTACCGCTGCCAGATTCGCTGCCGCAATAATGAGCACGCCAGCCAAGGCAGGCAGCCATTGTGGGATATCCGGGAACCAGTAGCCTACATAAATCCCAATCGCGGTGACTTCCGCCATACCAACCGTGACCCAGAGGAACCAATAACTCCAGGCAGTCAGGAACCCGGCGAGTGGACTGATATACTTATGAGCAAATGTGGCAAATGAACCGGTAACAGGCTCCTGAATCAACATTTCCCCCATAATACGCATGACAAAAAAGATAATGATCCCGGCCAGCAAATAGGCCAGCAGCACTGAAGGACCTGCCCATTTGATCGTACTCGCCGATCCCATGAACAAACCGACCCCGATCGTACCTCCGAGTGCAATCAGCTCTACATGACGGGGCTTTAGCCCTCTAGATAGTTGCTTCGATTCCAAACGATTCTCCCCTTTTCTTGTGTGCAGCTTCTTGTTGTCAGATCAACTTATTATATTCACATTAACGCAATGCAGAATTACTCCACCAAATTGTACGAGATGTTCCGCAGAAATACAACAAGGAATGTAAGGAAGCGGATTCAGGACACAGTAACATAAGTAGAGCTACCAACAAATTTATGTTAGGCTACCCTCAGCTACTTTTTTTAATTATCCTAAAGGCAGATGAACCAGCACCATCGTACCCTCACCCTCAATAGGCCAGCATCTCGCCTGGCGGCATGACCCTCGCCGGCATATGGTTTGCCATTGTTTCTGCAATGGAGACGGGGAGCTTCTCCGGATCGGTGGTAATCTGATATCCGACACCGTCTTCTTCAAAGCCTGCCGTATGGGTCAAGAGATGACGTAGCGTAATTGGTTCCGCATAGGTTGGTGGTATTTTCACCATTTTCAGATAGGTGTTCACGTCAGTGTCCAAATCAAGCTTCCCCGCCTCAACCAGCTGCATCACAGCGGTCCAGATTAACAGCGACTCTCTTCTCTTGTGTATCAGAACTCAATCCGGAAGCGGAAATTGCTGCTGATATGGGAGCCTTAACCCCTAACCAAGTTGCCCCTAGGGTAGCTCCCATCAGTACCAGTAACATCATTTTGCAAATAATTTTCCTTATCGACGATGACATAACAAACCTCCACCACTCCGTATATTTTGATCACTGTTCCTCGGCTTTCTTTCGAGAGCACATCAAGAACGTATGAACGGAGCGGAATCTTTTAACCATCTTCATCCATAATAATGATAGTAACTGAGATTTTTAAACTAGCCCTGTTCAACTTTGGAGAGAAATAATAAAGTCGCTGTATAAGGATATTCTTTTATAGTAAACTGGTGGAAAGATCGAATCATCCGGGAGGTCTGCTTATGCAAGAGCAACATGCAGCACGAGTGGAATTATTCGTTAACAACACTCAGATCATCAAAAAATCATTCAAGTGGCAAAATGTGATGATGCATCGTCTGGCAGCCCTTTTATATGCAGCGGAAAATAAGCAAGCCGATGGCGAGGCCATTCGCCAAAGTCATGAATTGATTAAGCAAAACACCAATCTTTTTTCGGCCTTCAGGGGAAATTCGGCGATCAGTATCGCCACCTTACTCTCGCTTACGACAGATCAGGAAAAGAAACTGGAAGACACCCTGCTTATCTATGATCTGATGAAAAAAATCAAATTTCGTACGTCCGATTTTCTGGTTATCGCCGCCTATCAGATTGCAGCTCACGCGACCCCTGAGCAATTTGAGCACAAGGTGGAACGAGCCAAAGCATTTTATGATCACATGAAGGCCCAACACCGCTTTCTTACCGGACAGGACGACTATATTTTTGCAGCTATGCTGGCCCTTTCCGATCTCGACGTGGAATCCGGTGTGACCCGTATGGAGCAGCTCTATGTAGAATTAAAACCTGAGTTCTCACCAGGAAATAGTGTGCAGGCACTAACGCAGGTACTGGTCCTAGGCGATGATAATCCGGAGGCGGGCGCTCATGTAATAGCGTTAAATGAGGCGTTCCGCAGACGGGGAATACGATTAGACAAAATGTACACCCTGCCGGCTCTGGGAATCCTCTCCCTACTGCCCGATGACAGAGATACGTTGGTAGAGCAAGTTGAGGAAACGTATGAGTGGTTGCGTACACAGAAGGGCTTTGGTGCCTGGTCAATCAACAAACAGGAATTGCTGCTGCTCTCGTCCTCGCTGGTGGCAGTGCAATATGTGGAGGATCTTCGAAACGGCGTCCTGACCACGACGGTCTCCACTAGCATCACCAACATTATCATTGCCCAACAGGCCGCCATGGCCGCTGCTGCAACATCGGCTGCCGTCGTAGCTTCGACTTCATCGAACTAAGTGAAGGTCATGAAATGCATCTTACAAAATAAAAGAGGCCTTCTGGAACCATCCAGAAGGCCTTCTTCATTTGAATCCATCATTGTTGTTAGTCATCACTGCTGAACAATCCCCGTATCCCGGAACTCTTCCACGAAACTATTGAGCCAATCCGAACCATAATCCAGCGCACCCATATCACTTTCGATAAAAGCAACATCCAGACCCATAACCCAGAATCGGCGAGCAACAATAAAAAGGTCAACAGCCTGTTCATCTTCGGCAGAGAAGCTTCTAACCGAACGATATCCCGCTATGAGCGCACTCCATAACACTTCTTTTTGCTCACCAGACTGTCTCTTTCGAGCCTTCACCTGCGCCAGATCGTAGGCACGCCAACCATTAGCCGCCCACTCAAAGTCATAATGGATGAACTGATTGCCCTGTTGAAAAGCATTATTGTTTCCATGCATATCGCCATGGCACAGCCCATTGTCCAAACCTAGTTTTGATGCGACGCCGATTCGTTCTTTTAACGCTCTAGCAAACGTATGTAGAAATGATGATGCTTCATTATTTTCACCGATGTAGTTGATGATTCGTTCAAGAGGCTCGTCAATGAGAAACTTCGTATCCAACTCATATCGTGGCTGCTCCAATACCACCTGGTCCATCGCTTTATGCAGCTCAGCCGCAGACTGACCAAAAGCGTAACATGACTCTTCATCTTCAAGGTTGTTCTCCGTACCCTCAATATACCGAAACATCACAGCAATCCGCTTGCCTTCCGCGGCCTCCAACACCGTATATCCAGTATGATCTTTCTTCTCGATGTATTCTCCAATATCGGTATGTACTGATGAACCTAAAATACCCTTTAATTGAGATAACAGGGAGAGTTCGTACTGAACATCAACCTCCGTAATTTCAGTACGGTAGACACGAAGAATATACATGCCAGAAGAAGTACGTACCCGGTAGGTATCATTTAACCCTCTCAGCCAAAATAAACATTCTTCCCACGATCCGATGTCGTATTGATCACTCAATACATGCTCCAGATATTTAGGATTGAGCACTGAACGTAAAGCAGTCGGTTGATTGAACATATGTATGCTCCTTCAGTTTTGATATGATCTTTACTATAGTTACAGATAAATGCTCCCTTCATCTATTAACCTATAACATAGTATATTTTTAATTTATTTTCCAGAATATATATTTAATCATACTTATCCAAGACTCTTCAACATATACCGGGAAACCATTGAATCGATAAAGAATCCTACACAATTTACTATTATGGGAGAATCAGCGGGCGGAAATATTACGCTTAGCTTTGCACAATGATCAAATCCCAAAAAATTCTATAATACACTTGTAAAATATATTATTCCGGGTATAATACTCGGTATATAGAAAAGCGTAGCTGACTGGAGTGAATAACGCCATGGATTCTTTGACACAAACTTGGGTTAACGATTATTTGGACTTATATAATTATGCCCGTACCATAGAAGACTTGGAATGGGCTGAAGATATTCTCAGAAAGCTTCAAGATCAGAAGGATGCGTTGCTGGAGGAAGAACGAAAAGCGATAATGCTCCGTGAGCTGCTTACAAGCTACGACCGAATTAACAAACAACTGGTGGACATTTTCAGCAAGCTGAGAGTCGCTTCAGAAGGTTACCAGACTGAGTCTTTACAGGAGCAATGGTTCAAATTGAAGCTAATGCGGATTGATATCTCTCGGAAGATTCTTCAATATAAATAAGATAAGAAAACAAGAAAAAGCCGGTCTGCAGTTCGTCTGCTTAACCCGCCTTGATTAAAGGCTTACTATTCTTTTGATGCGTACAGTCAACTGTTTCGCACATATGTAAAGCCCGCCAGCTTTACATGAAATGAATAATCGATAATTACATGGATGCTTTCTTCATGTTGCTCATCATGCCCATCATTGTGGTCATCATTTCGTCGCATTCTTGCATACAGGACATCATTTTATTCATGTCCATGCCTTCCATCATGCTTTTGTCTTCCATGCATTCCATCATCATCTTCATGGATTTCATCTTGCACATCATTTCTTCCATGCACATGTTCATCATCATATTCATACACATATTTTCCATTTCAACTTCCTCCTTTCAAATATAGTAAACTTCCTTTTTTTAGCATAAACGATTCTCCACTTAAAAGCAATCTTTTCCTCTTGCCTTTTCTATAAAATCGATGTATAATGCGCACTTCACTTATCAATCCTGTCGGAAATAAGGGCTTTTGTGGAGAGATGATCTCTCCGCAATGGCCTTTTTGTATGCCTACCTAAGTCTTGAATATCTGGATTATCTATCAAATTTATCCTTGTTCAGCAAATGTAGGTCCTTTACAATAACTTTAGAAATTCCCGTATATCGATTTCTTTATTGAACAATATCCATATATGGTATATGGAATAGCACTTCCTTAATTACGATATAAGCTCTTACTTGAGTTTATATAAAAAAAATGATACAGGAGGCTATCGAATGTTCAGATTCATTTTACCGTCTTCAAAGCTAGTAATGATTTGCTGTCTGCTGGTGCTTACAACGGTAAGCATGCTGTTCAACAGTCCCAAGGCGTTGTCACATGGTTACGTAGAAGGGCCAGCGAGCCGAGCTGCACTTTGTGCTTCGGGAGTCAATCAAGATTGCGGCAGTATCGTGTATGAACCCCAAAGCCTGGAAGCACCTAAAGGCTTCCCTACTGCAGGACCTACGGACGGCCATATTGCAAGCGCTAACGGCGCCTTCCCTAAGCTCGATGAGCAATCCGCTACACGTTGGTCGAAAGTGAATATGTCTAGTGGCAGTAATACGTTTACTTGGAAGCTGACAGCTAACCATTCCACGGCAAGTTGGAAATATTATATTACGAAAACGAACTGGAATCCGAATGCACCTCTATCCCGTGATTCATTTGATCTGACACCGTTCTGCTCAGTTCCCTATAATGGCAGCCAACCTCCATTTAGCTACACCAACTCATGCAACGTACCCGAACGCAGCGGTTATCATGTCATTCTAGCAGTCTGGGAGGTTGCGGATACTGCCAACGCCTTCTATAACGTCATTGACGTAAATTTCTCCGGGACGAACCCGGTTGATAATGTGGCACCAACACCTCCAACTTCTCTTGTGGCAACTGCAACTGCTGCGACCAGTACATCATTATCCTGGAAGGCTGCATCAGATAATGTAGGTGTAACGGGATATAAAATTTACAACGGGACTACCTTAATCGGCAATGTATCCGGCACAACTACAAACTATACCGTAACAGGACTGACAGCAAGCACGGCTTATACCTTTACGGTCAAAGCAGTCGACGCAGCAGGCAACGAATCTGCAGCCAGTAATACTGTAAGCGTTACCACAACTGCAGCTCCTGCAAACGACACTACCGCACCTACATCTCCAGGCGGTCTGCATGTGATGGGAACACCAACCGCGTCCAGCATTCAACTGATGTGGACGGCATCTACGGATAATGTAGGAGTGACAGGGTACAAAATTTATAAGGGCTCTACTTTGGTTACAACGACATCCGGGACGGCAACGTCCTACACGGTAACCAATCTTGAAGCGAACACAACCTACAACTTCTCGGTTTATGCAGTTGATGCAGCAGGCAACCAATCTGCAGCTAGCACAGTCAGCGGTAAAACAGCCGCAGCTGCTACTGCACCTGCATGGGCAGCCAATACGCAATACACAGTGGGCACAATCGTGAGCTACAATAACCTGACGTATAAATGCCTTCTTACACACACGTCTCAAGTGGATTGGATTCCTTCTGCAACACCAACCCTCTGGCAGCTGCAATAACCGGATTGACTGGAGGATTAGTTAAAAAGAAGTCCTTATAAGATTCTGATTACAACCATAGCCGGTCCATATTCAGGGGATCGGCTATGTATTACACCATGCAAAATAAGACGCTTCAGGAATTAGTCCCGAACGTCTTATTGCTTGCGTTTTACGTTTCTATACTGATTTTATCATATGTCCATCTTCCAAGAACGACTCTGGCGCCTGTATCCTCACCCCCCCCAAGTACATGTGCCATTCTGAAAATAAAAGCTTCAGGCACAGCCTAGATGAAATCGATTGAATTTTGCAGGAGGGCTCCACATTCCAAAATTCTTTGAACTGCTCCAGATCGATCTTCTTCACACTAGAGCGGAACTGCGGATTCGTTAGATTGGATGACTTCCAGCAAATATTGCTCTACATTTTTTTCTTTCAGCCTCACAAAAAGCCGTTTAATCCACCAAATATATGCCCTAAAACATTAAAATATATCATAATGAAAGAGAGAACTATAGAAATTGGTAGAACAATCAGAAATCTTAACGGACTTTTAGGAACAATAAAAAGTAAAACAATGACCATAATCAGATATATTCCCATAAGTATAGGGATCAAATAGTAGTGAGTGTGCTCAGGTAAGTAAGCGTGTCGTAGTTGAAATCCTTCTGACAGTAAAGCTGTAATTGGAAGGGATAAGATTAAGCTAGATACAATTCCATAACCACGTGCATACCACATTACATAAGCACATACCGGCGATATCAACGCGCATATCCCCCAAAATACAATTTCTCGCTTTGGGAAAAAATGCAGAAAGAGCATGGTGTACACATAGTAAACAGTTAGCAGCGATACAAAAAAGGAGAATATCTTTACAGCTGCTAATTTGGGAGAATAACTAAAAACCGATAAGAGTGTTGCAACAAAAATCCATATACCTAAACGTCCACCGATAGCGTCAAATATTGGGTTAATCCCCTGAGTATCTACAAGCTTTGCTGCTAAACCTAAAATTACCCCGATCACTATCGCACTTACAATTGAAATAAATATTTGTTCAGTTGTTGAATTGTTTCTAATTCTAATTTGATTCAACTTATTATGTATTTCCATTTCAACCCTCCAATTTCTATAATCACCATATACTTTAACATGATTTATTTGATATTTTCATATATTTTGTTAAATAACCCTATTTTTTTAAAAATTACAGAAGTTTAGACGAATACCCTTTCTATACAAAATCTCATCCCAACTGAATAAGCAGAATTCCTTTTAGCCAAAATAGACCGCTCCCTGATCAGGGAAGCGGTCTATGCAGAAGATATTCTAGGAGGACACGGATTTGGTTACACCAATCTTGGTGATGACCGTATCATACGGAGCCAGTTCGAGCGTTTGTTTTCCAAATACCGTATCGATCGTCGTTTTTTGCTCCTGGTCACTATTGTTGATCAGAACCAATATGTTACTTTCCGGATAGTAAGCACACTCGGTATACCGGTTATCCGGGATATACTTCGTTTCATCGTACTCCTGACCTGCAAAGCGAATCAGATTCAGCAGCAATCTGGTATTCTCCCAACTGAATTCGAATGAAGGCAGGTAGATTCCTTTTCCTTTACCAAAGTCATGTGTAGACAATGTAATCATACCATCCGTTTCATTCACCACAGCAGCTGTTCCATCGGTAAGATATATGTTATTCTTCGGCGCTATTCTTGCCCCTTTCGGCAACAAACCATGCTCATCACGAGTCTCATATGTCCATTTTCCATGAACCACCCTGGCGCCAGTATCCTCATCCACCCCAAGAACATGTGCCATTCTGAAAAAGTTGTCGTATCCCTCGATCGCCGAAGGCTGATTGATGCCAATAAAGGTACCGCCCTCATACACCCATTTGGTCAGCAGGTCCACACATTGGTGGTCATTCCAATGTTCTCCGCCGCTCCAGGCTGAACCGGCAGAACCGGCATTGATCACGACATCTATATGTTGCAGTACGCCCTGACGGATATCTTCAAAATCTATGAACTGCACTTCAACTGGTAGGCCTGACAAGGCTTCATTAACATGAATCAAGTCATGCATATACGTTTCATGGAAATGGCCAGACAATGTCCATGATCTTAATTTGCCCCAGCTATGCAGAACAGCTACCCTCGTCTTAATCTGATAGGGCTTGCCTTCATGATGAAGCTCTTTTATTTCCCTGAACTCGTTCGCAATCTTCTCGATATAATCGCAAAAGTCCGGGTAAGGCTCAACCAGATGCAGATATCCACCCAACCCAATCCGGTCAATCGGCTCCCTGAGCAAAGCACGCCTGATATTGATCCAATACTTTTTGGCATCCAGTGTGGGGTCTCCGCCCTCCTTAAAGGTAGGAAGTCCACCTAAACCAACCGGAAACAAGTAGGGATGCAGACGAATCTCATGGGTATCCACGTTGACACCTGAACACATTCTTGCCTCATAACCGGAAAACACACATTTAATCATCCCATCGAATCCAAACTCCTGAAAGCGGTCATTGTAAGGCTCCATGCCAACCCAGCTATCATCATAGAAGACATACGCCAGCTTGCCGTGGTTATGCACGATATCAATTAACTTCTTCCCAAATTCGATGACAAAATCATTGATAAACGCCATCCAGTCCAGCTTGCGCTGCTGCGCCGGAATATGACTCACCCGATATTTGCCGCCATTCACAAAATCCTCAGCAGAGAGCGAATATCCAACTTTTTTGGCAAACAGATCAAGCGCTCTTGAACTTACCGTGAAATCATATGAGCCCCAATCCGAGAAGAGATGGCGATTACGCTCGTCGCTGCCCCAGATCCAGGCGAAATTATAAAACAATGAGGTGAAACGAACTACCGTTGTTTCCTGATGCTGCTGACACCAGTCCTCCATCCAATCCAGCAGATATGTCTGCGTTTCTGAATAGATCGGATCAATTTGCATCAAATGCTCCTTGTCCCAATGGTTCGTGGTGTGATTGTACATCGAAATCTCTTCCCAGATCCGATAGGCCATGAAGCTTACCGTGTATTTATGCCAAGGAACAATGCCGGTAATAACTACATGGCCGGATTCCCTCTCATAATTCCACTGTCCTCTTGGCACTTCCTCCCCGGTTGTCCGGTCAAAGACCTGCCAATACTTAAAGGCTTCTTTGGAATCATTCACCTTGAATTGTTCAGCAAAAAAATCCTCCATCAGATAAAACGACACATAATCTTGTACAGCTACCTTCGGATTCGTAATAAGAAAACATTGCTGGAGCTTATCTTGATTTTGGGATGCCCACTCATTATGATCCCGGATAATGCAGATGGTCGAATAAATACCATAGCCCGCATTAATAATCTCATCGGATAATTGTGTGCCGTCACTGTCACGAATGACATCGGCACCCCACCGTTCGGCAAGTTCCAAAGTCAGTGCCTCATAACCGGATTCGCCGGGTAGTGTAAAGGAGCCTTTGATTGGTTTGGACAACTTGGTTCCCTCCCTATTTCAACATGTCGGACAGGAAAGCGAGTGCCAGACCCTGACCCCAGCCCTGAATCCAGTCTTTTGGAATATTCCGATATCCATCCCGATCCTTCATCACCGCCGTACCACCCGATACACCAAGCACACGTCCATCTTCACTAATGTTGTTCAGGATACCTTCCAATGCCTTTTGAACGTATTTGGTATGGAGCGGATTACCGTTATTGATCATGGCTGCTGCAATACCAGCGGAAGCCGACACCTCTTCATACGAATCCTCGTCATCCAGAACTGTCCGCCACAAGCCATTCTCTGTCTGCACGAGCTTCAGAGCTGCCAGTTGATCCCGCAGCGAGCACTCCACGTCCATGCACTGTGGATATAGATACCAGTCCTTCAACTGTGGTTTTACTTGCGACATGGTGTAAGCGCCCCATGCGTTCGCTCTTCCCCAATATAATCCGGACATGTGGTCCTTGTTGACGTTATTGTAGCCGTGGTACCAGAGGCCGCTGCTCGGATCTTGCAGGTATTTGATATGCCAGTAATATTGATTAAGTGCATCTTGGATCATATCCTGATCCTTTAATTTGCTTCCTACACGGAGCAGGAAAAATGCCGCCATAAACAAGGTATCTGCCCATGCCTGCTCGGGAAAATCATTGGAAATGGATACGGTATGCTGCAGCACGTTATCTCCGAATCGAAGCGCATGATTTTGAAGATAATCCACCTTGCTCATTACAATATCCCAGTATTTCTGGTTCCCTGTTTCTTCATATAAAGTAACCAGCATATGGCCCATCGCACATGTATTTACGGTCCAGTCCGGCAAGCCCAGCTCGATGTATTCATCCGCCCATTGGACAAGCCTGTCCAAGTACTCTTGATTTCCTGTCGTTTGATAAGCTCTGGATACACCATAATACGCCACACCGCAAGGCCAATCCCACGTCAAATCCATCGCCAGTGTTTTTTTCGTAACGTTATCAATAACGTTTAAAATTTCTTCCCTGTCATATTTCACTTGAAGCATCGGTGATTCCCCTCTCGTAGCGCACATGCCCCCAAATGCGCTTGAGAGCTGTCCGTCCTTGGTTTGAAAACGCTTTACTTATTCCATTGTACGCAGTAAAATAGTGTCAATCTAAGCATATTCGCAACAAAACTACGCAATTTCAATCATTTATGAATGGGAGTTATCGAATGTGCCCAGAAAAAAGCAGCCTATTATTGAATACCGCCACTATAGCTTGCCAATCCACTTTCCTATTCTGCTGTTAAGCGGTGAACGTTGGAAAATATCCGATATCAAAAGTGAACATCTTCATTTTCACAACCATCTGGAGATTGGTATTTGCCATTCAGATAGCGGCATTATGGAGATCAAAGGTGAATCTGTACCTTTTAAAGCCGGTGATGTAACCTTTATCCCCAGATATCTTCCTCATACAACGTATAGTTCACCCAATGAAGCCAGCTTATGGTCTTATCTCTTTTTCTCGCCCGAGGACCTCTTTCAACAATCGTTTAAGAACAGTGCCTACAGTAACTTTGAGCCCAATTTGAGGGCAATTAAGGGATTGAACTGCATTTTAAACAGGGAGGAACATCCGAGGATTTATACCCTTGCGACATCTGTGGTAGAGGAATTAAAGCAGAAAAATCCTTTTTATCAGGAAAGTGCCTATGGCTTATTATTATCCCTTTATATCGAACTTCTGCGAATCCATTCCCGGAATGAACCCTTGGCAGATCAAGAAACGCAGCATAATCTAAAAGGTGACCTTGTTATTTCTCCGGTTCTGGAGTATATCACCAAAAACTATATGTCGCCCATAACTATCGATTTTCTCGCTGATCTGTGCCACCTAAGCACCACACATTTTCGCAGGAAATTTCATGACATTATGGGAACCGCACCTCTGGATTTCCTGAACAGCACCCGAATTGAAGAAGCTTGCAAACAATTAAAAAGCACGGACGCTTCCATTCTTTCGATCTCTGAACAAGTCGGTTTTCAGTCCATTTCCAGCTTTAATCGCTGTTTCTCCAAACTTATGGGGAAATCGCCGAAAGAATGGCGCAAAGGCGCACAGTCTGAAGTTCAATCTGCGAAAGCCTCCATTTTGGAGTTTATGGGGTGGATGTAGGGAAGGGATATCTGTGAAGAGTTTATAGGCAAATTAAAGACGCTTCGGGAGCGAGTCTCGAGCGTCTTCTTTGAACTGAAATGTTTAGTTTTTTAGTTTAATACCACCATGCTAACTACAGTACCTCTGTCGTAAGCGTGAACCCTTCTATCACGACATCTTCGTCGACTTCAATCATGATACACCGTCTGCCTTGAAAATTCACTTGTTTCACATATCTCAAGTCTTGTGGGCTAACCGAAATCGTAGCAACTTTAGTTTCAATCTTAATGGACTTGGACGTAAACTTCGGCATAACACTGGTCGCTTTCATTTCATAATTCTTGTTGTCGACGATAGTTTCAAATGCACGTTCCACCTTCTCCGACGTCAGGTCCTCTACACCGCTTGCAGTCAGCACTCGTTCCAGATCTTTATAATCGAGTTTCGGAGGTTCTTCCTCATGTGACTCTTCGTTAATTTCAATGACCCGGTTGATTTCTTCATACACATGTGCGATTGTGGCTGAGTCCAGTTGTTCACCGGCCACTTCCTTCACGATATCTTCGAAGATTGCCCGTTCTTCCAGTGCTGTAACCGATCTTTCTCCATTCAAAACATTTTCAACAAAATGCGGATCCGGGAAATTGGATTTCCCTGTGCAATATAGAACACGATTCACATCAGAGTAGTTGTCCGTTACGCTCGGGTACAGGAAACCCTGCTCCGGGGTGCTTAATTTGACAACCGGATCTACAATGACATTGTACTTAAATTCTCTCTCCACGTAATCAAACAAGAGCGTTTTCCGCTGCTTCTCCGTGGAATTCACACTGCACAGAATGAATGGATGTGCGAACACTTCATTTTTCTCGCTCTCTTCCGCTTCATCGTTCCGAGCCTTGGTTGGCAAGTAATACTGTCCACGAACAAATGTGATCACCATATCCCGTTCATACTTGGCATCCACCAACATTCTTTCTACTAACAGGAGCATCAGGTCCTGCCATTCCTCCGGATCTCCTGTTACCAGTGCTTGGTGAAGCATCACCTGAGCCGGCTCCTCCGCTTGCTCCTGGAACTTCAGCTCAAACAATTTCTGATCCAGCTCACCCGTCAGCAATTTTTTGAAATTGCCCATGTAAAGTTCCTGTTTCTCTCTATCCACCAGTTCAAACGGATGGCGCTCCCAATGATAAATCTCGTTCGTTTCTTTCGTAATATACACGTTGAGAATATCGTAAATATTCAGTAGATCATGATCCATCTTAAACTGTTTGCGTATATGCGCTACTTCTTTTTTATTCATGATTCGTTAGACAACTCCTCAAGTAAATTGGCCTTACAAGTATAAACGATATAAAAAACCTTCGCTAGAAGGACCTTTATCTTTATAAGTCATCTGCGGTAACTAAAAAGAAAGACGCATCAGGAATGACTCCCGTGCGTCTGTTTTTCGATTCACAGCTTATCTTTTCAATTAACTGCTGCTCGGCAACATATCTGCATTCAACAGGGGTTCCCGGCTGGTAGAAGCTTTCCTCGTTTCCCGCAGAAACAGTAACCCCATGAACAAGGACACAACGCCAATAATAATTAGCAATGCCCCCAACTCCTGACTGTAGGCTGTAAGTGCTCCGTCCCGAAAAGCCATCCCGCGAATCAGGCGGTTAAGCCAGTTCATCGGTAATGCCCATGCGAAAATTTGGAACGGTTCTGGAAACGCAAGCGGCGTTAGTTGAATTCCCGTGGCCAGAAAGGAGGGATACAATACAAAACTGGTTCTTAGGCTGACTTTAGATATGTCTTTGGCTGTGTATCCAATCAACATACCCAGAAGTGACAAGGCGAAGGCATAAATAACCAGTGGGATAATAAAAAGATAAGGCTCCGCTTCAAAACGCATTCCCCCCACCTGCTTTAATAATCCATAGGATAGGAGCAGCGATAGGGAGCTCAACACAGCGTACGGTACACTCCTAACCCATAGTTGGAAAGGTGACTTTCCGTTTGTAAAAAGCTTCCCTTCCTGACGTAGTCGAGGTGCAATCGAGCCCGCTGCACTTGTCGTTATCATCAATACTACGATATTCACAAATCCTAGCACCATAAAACCGACATAACTGGTGGTTGGGTTAAACAGCATCCGTTGCTGAAGGGATAACGGTGACACAATTCCTTTAGCTGTTTCGGCATCCATCCCTTTCTGGATTAGACGTGTCATGGAAAGGGTCATATTTTCCGTCTGGATGATCTCCTGAATCGCGGTCCGGATTCCGGTTAGCCCCGAGGGCATTGTGTTATCCATCAAGATGCCTATATTCGTCGACTTTCCCTGTTGTTGACGTAATCCCAATTGATTGGGAAGCATAATGACAGCTACTGCCCGCTCGTTGGCAAGCAGTGTTTCCGGACTCATTCGGCTCGCATATACACCTTTAACGCTCATATATTGTGAGGCATTTATTTTGGAGATCAACTGCCGTGAATAATCGCTATGATCCTCATCAATGACCACAACTGGCGATTTGCTAATTTGATTCTGCGAGAACATTAAACCAAAGAATAAGGCTGCAATAAGCGGACCGATAAAAATCAATCGAACATACTTACTTCCCGATACGTACTTCCACTCGTCAATCAGTGATTTCATCAAGTTTCACCTCTGCCGTCATCCCCGGAAGCAAATCAGCATTCGAATCCATCGATATTCGGACCAAAAACATACTTAGATCGGCTTGCCCCTTTTCCCGTGACATGCGCAAGCTAGCGAATTGTGGGGCAGATGAGATGGAAGTAACAACCCCACTCAACTGTGTTGGCTGATCCAAATACGGAAAATGAACATCAATGCTTTGATTCACTTCAAGCTTTTGAACCTCACTTTCCTGGATGTAGAGGTCCGTATAGTAAATATTCTTTTGCAGAACCGCCAGCGGCACGCCTGCTTGCACTTGATCTCCCTGCTTTACAGCAACTCGGTCAACCAAACCATCATACGGCGCGAGTACATCCACATCTCCTTCCCCAGTTGATTTCACTTTGAAAAGCACCTCTCCCTCTTTCACGGAGTCACCTGCAGAAGCAACTGCCTCTACAATTGCCCCAGGACTATTCTGATAAAATAAAGTCGTTTGTTCTGCCTCAAGTATGCCTTGTTTCCTGCTCTCAGCCTGACTTACAGCATCCTTCCCTTTAACAGCCAGAAGTGATCCTCCAACAATGAGCACCATCGCAATTCCGATATACAAACCTGCTTTTAACTTCATTCTTTTATCTCTCCCCTTCCCAATCCTCGTGTATGGTTAAATTTGCTGAATTTTTTGCTTTTTCATTTTGGTGACCGCGTTCTCGGCAGCCTCCATGATCACTTCTCCCAACGTAGGATGAGGGTGAATCGTCATGGCCAGATCCTCTACGGTTGCGCCCATTTCAATTGCAAGTGCGAGCTCCGATATCAGTGTGGATGCTTCCACGCCAACGATTTGCGCACCAATAACAATTCCTGAGGTTGGGTCAGCCACAATTTTTACAAATCCTTCGGTTTCCCTTAATGCCAATGCTCTTCCGTTGATCCCAAAAGAAGATTTTCCGATAACCACCGGAATGGCCTGTGCTTTGGCTTCCGTCTCACTTACTCCAACACTGGATAGCTCCGGTTCAGAAAAGACAACAAGCGGAATCACCTTGTAATCGACTTTGGAGGTAAGACCCGCAATGGCCTCTGCTGCTACTTTGGCTTCGTAGGATGCCTTGTGAGCGAGTGCCGGACCGGCTGTAATATCTCCAATGGCATATATGTGCGGGATAACCGTTCTGCACTGTTCATCCGTCTCAACCAGCCCCTTGCTTGTTACGGGCAAACCTATGCGTTCGAGTCCTAACTGGCCGTCTGTATTGGGTTTCCTGCCAATTGTGACCAATACATATTCCGCCGTAACCTGGTGCTGCTCTTGATTTTTCGAATAATGCAGTGTAATGGAATCAGCCTTCTGCTCCACCTTTTCAGCAATCGCTCCGGTTACGATGTGGATGCCATCCGCCTTCAATTGTTTGACTACAGGGGCAGCAAGTTCCGCCTCGAATCCGAGCAATACTTGTGCTCCTCCCTCCAGAATCGTCACCTTTGTTCCGAATTTGGCATACATCTGTCCAAGCTCCACACCAATATACCCTCCGCCGATCACAACCAGACTACTCGGAACCTCCTGCAGAGACAGCGCTTCTGTGGAAGACAAGATACGACCTCCAACTGGAAATGCTGGCAGCTCAATTGGACGAGACCCCGATGCCAGTATGAGGTTTTTAAAAGAAATGCTTTGCTCCTGTCCAGTTTGCTGGATCATCGCTGTATGCTCATCCACCAGACTGGCCTCGCCCTCAAGAATGGTCACATTCGCAGTCTTTAACAAATAGTGGACGCCACCTGCCTGTTTATTCACAACCCCCTGCTTGAAATGCTGAGCACTCTTAAATGTCGCTGCCGCGTCAGCTTGATTGAACTGTCTGAACAAATCATAGCGATGTGATTCCGCAATTAATGCTTTGGATGGTATACAACCCACATGCGTGCAAACCCCGCCGAGCTGTTGACGTTCGACGATTGCCGTCTTCATCCCCAGCTGTGAAGAACGAAGCGCCGCCACATATCCTCCCGGACCTGATCCAATAACTAACGTATCTACAGATTCAAGCCTACTCATATCCTGATACCTCCCGATTTGAAGCTGATTTAAAATATGATGATTGTAATATATTATAACCATCATATTTTGAGGCAGTCAACAACCGTATTTGGCCCTTTTGTAAATCAGAAGATATCCAGTCGCCAAATTGACAGGCTTTATTATGATGACTATAATATTTTGATAAAGCAGAATGATGAAGCTATGGAGTGAATGATAATGCCCTATCCCAAAGGCCATAAAATAAAAGTACGAGGTAAAATTGTTGAAAGTGCTGCTCGGGCTTTTCGCACCAACGGTATTCAAGATGTCAGTGTACCGTTCATTATGAAGGGTGCTGGATTAACTCATGGAGGATTTTATTCACACTTTGACAACAAGGAACAGTTGGTCGCCGAAGCCTGTGAATATGCCATTAGCGATACCATCGCACTTCTTCAAAAAGTCGCGGATCAGGAAGAGCAGAACCCCAAAATCAATACAGTCATCGATTATTATCTCAGTCCTTATCACCGCGACAAAACGGAAATGAGCTGCATATTCCCTGCCCTTTCCGGCGAAATATCCCGCTCTTCCGAAGAGGTTCGGCAGGTATTCACTCATGAACTGGAACGGATGGTTACTTTTATCTCCGATCTGGCAGATATGGATGTGTCCAAAAGTCGTGCCCTGTTTAGTACATTAGTCGGTTCGCTTGTTCTTGCACGCTCTGTTAATGATCCTGAACTAAGCGACAGCTTCCTCTCGGCAGGCAGGCAGCAAGCCAAAGAAATGGTTAGAAGTAAGTAAACGCTCCGGGTCCTTATAAAATTCGTATCTTTAATGCTGTTTAATTTTTAGTATCCAGCTGTAAACACAAAAAAACACGCCTATAATGGCGTGTTTCCTCTTATCTATATACAACTAAATAATGCAGATTTTAATGTTCCCTATACCAAAACTGACGACAACTATTTAGCTTAGCATCTTACATATTTACGCTTGAATCCAGTGCGCTCTTTTTCCACTGCCTTTTGAATATTTTCGGATGCTTGCAGGAACTTGCTCTTGGGCTTGTCCTTGTTGACTTCAACAGGGCCCACGACCTCGGCCGTCTCCACCGCCTGATCATGCAACGGAAGGTAGGAAACTGCAACGGTGTAGAGGAAGTTATTCATGGAATACTTGGTGCGTTCAGGTGATTCGTGAATCGTCTGTTCTACCTGTTTGAGCATATCGTTCAGCTTACTTTCGGAGAATTCGCTATCCGGTCGGCTACCGAGTAACCAGCAATAACAGCTCCATCCAGCTGACATTTTCAAATCATCCCCGCTCGCGATCCACTTGTCCGAAACCGCTTGGGCAATATCCGTCTCTGCCAACGTGACGGAAACGATGAAGTCAGAGATCATGTAAAAATAAGCGGCATCGATCCAACGGTCAAAATCAGCTTCCGTCATCGCTTGGGGATCAGCAATCACGCCAGCAAAGTACATGGCATCATAGTTTCCCGTAGCGTAAAGCAGCTCAGCCAAAGGTTGATCCTTTTTTATTTTCTTCGCGATAGGTTTCATCGCTCCGGTTGCTACTCCAAAAAGCGGTTCGTGTGCACCATTGGACATATATATTTTCTTTGTTCGTTCTTTCCCTAGCGCTTCTAGCTCCTGCATAACCTCTTCCAAATTCATTGTGCAAAACTCCTTTTTCATAGGACATATATATTTCTAATTTATATTTTGAGGAATTACAGCTTGTGAGGTAAACCGTATAACAATTTCATTTTCATTGTATCACAGCCTGTTGCCACGCTATACATCCAGATTCCACTAAATTCACTCCCATTCCAACCTCACCAATGATGCTAACAACTCCTTTCTCTCCTACAGTGTCTTAATCACCGATCTGAGAAAGAGCCAACTTATCGCGCAATACAATGGCGGTACAGATACATCCTGTGAGGCTCCACTTAGTTATGCTATTCGAGTATGGTCCTGCAACCTTAAGCAAGAAACTACGTTATTTTGGGGAGAAAAGAGGTATAAAAAAAGAAATGGCTCGCAGGTCCATTTCTGGTCCTACGAGTCATCTCTTATAGCTGAAAATGCTACTATTCGGAATTAGTTTTCCCAGTATTGCTTGGCAATCTTTTGACCTTGAACGATTTTTGCCCATTGCTCAGCTTCACTTAGTTCGTTACCGCCATCGCAGGATGCAAAGCCGCATTGGTGCGAAAGCAGCAGCCGATCTTTATCAATAATTTTGGATGCCTCATCAAGCAAACGGATTACGCGCTCTTCATCATCAAGTGTATTGGTCTTAGATGACAACAAACCTAATACGATTTCTGTTTCAGGTCTATCTTTGAAAACCTCCAGGGCTTCGATAGAACCCGCACGATCATCATCCCACTCCAGGAAGAAACGATCATATTTCAATTGCTTCAGGAACAGGTTTGCGATTTTCGCGTAAGATCCACCGCCCATGTTGCGAGAATCATAGTTGCCGCGGCAATTATGTGTCCACATTTTCAATCCCAGGCTATGACCGAAGTCAATCACTGTATTGTTAATATCAATGAATTCAGTGGCGAGACCCTGTACTTCCTCTTGATTAATATGCTCCCCTGTAAATGGAGAGTTCGGGTTGTCGTCTGCAAACAGCTCCCACAAGCAATCATCGAATTGCAGGATTTTACCGCCTACCGCAGCGAAATCTTCTACAAATTCCTTATAAGCTTTCACAAGACCCGCTTTAAGCTCCTGAATATTCTGATAAACAGCGTCCGTACCGCCGATATTATCCGACCAGGAGAGTTCACCAAAAATATGGGATGGCGACGGAACGCAAAGTTTCGTTTGCTGGTCACCCGCCGTGTCTTGCAGTTGTTTGAACAATTGAATGAAATGATGATTTTTACCGCTCAATTCGCCCGTTATGCGCAGGCCAATATCTTTACGTGTTTCATATTTTGAAGATCCATCGACATCACGGAAAAAATAGCCATGGTCTGCAATATAACGCTCAACTCCACCAAAGCCCCACACAAAATCCAGATGCCACATCGATTTGGAGAACTCTCCATCTGTAATAATCGACAGGTCATGCTCGATTTCTTTTTTCACCACTTGTTTGATGGCCTCAGTCTCGCATTTTTCATAACCTTCAAAACTTTCATAGAATGGATATTTGATATCATCACGATGTTCAATTTGCGTTTTATATGTCAGCAGCTCATCAGGACGCAACAAACTACCTACGATCTGGAACTTATCAGTCATGTCAAAAACCCCCTCGTTGTATACCATTATCATATCATGCAGAACGAGGTTGGCTGAGATACTTAAATGCCATAACTAGTTATAGTTAAAAGCTATAGCAAAAATTGAACAATAAAAAAGTAGACTTTTCAACATACACAGGTTGAAGTCTACTTGATCATCTCTTCTCTTGTTAAGCTAATGTTCAGTAGGACCACCCTCGATACAGGGGCCCCGTCATTGAGATTTATTAATTCTCACAACGTACTACGCCGTAGTTCATAAAAGTACTGCACAGCTGGATGCTTTAACTTTATCTGCTCGGACATATTTAGGATTCGCTTTTTGCCAACTCGTCTGTCTATCAAAGCCAGAATATTTAACAAGATATCATTGCTCTCCAGATTATCCTCTATCGAAGTAGATAAAAACGTAGTCGCTACAATAGTAAAATTCGATTTACTTAATACGGCCTGCGCAGAAAGGAGCTCTTTAGCATGCCCTGAGCTTTTTCTGCTTCTTGCTATGACTTGAAGACGATCCTCTGGAACGGTCCCTTTGGTTTCTTTTCTGATGGCTTCAATCTCTTCATGACTTACAGGAATCAGCAAATCCGGGTCATTTTTGATCTCCTGCTCCGTCAGATACCATCTGATCGAGCCAGTGATATCACTCATATTGAGTACGTTCTTTTTATCTACGGTAATGTAACAATTTCCTGATTTATCAGGTGAATAGCGGTAGCTCGTCGCCCGGTATTCGACCCTATCAACTAACGTGGGACTAAGGAAACTCTCCAATTGCTGCTTCAATTTACTCCAGGACATGTGACCTCCTGTATTCTATTCATTTTCTTCTGCCCCATCATGCTCCTTGCTACCAAATTCATCGAGCAATTCGCGTACTCTAGTCGTTGTTTTGGCGTTCATCAAGCTGTTTCTGAGTTCACTTGCCCCGCGGAATCCACGGACGTAGATTTTGAAAAAGCGGGCCAGTGGGCTGAACGAACGCAGTTCAAGCTCTGAATATTGATCGTGCAGGTCCAGGTGCAGTCGCAGCAAATGAAGGAACTCCTCTGTGGTATGCTCCCTTGGCTCTTTTTCAAAAGCAAACGGATTCTGAAAAATGCCTCGTCCAATCATAATGCCATCCACACCATACTGCTCGGCTAGTTTGAGTCCCGTCGCACGATCAGGGATATCCCCATTAATGGTCAGCAGCGTATTCGGTGCAATCTCGTCCCGAAGTTTCTTGATCTCCGGGATCAGCTCCCAGTGCGCATCGACCTTGCTCATTTCCTCTCTTGTACGCAGATGAATGGACAGATTCACAATGTCTTGCTGCAAAATATGAGTCAACCAGTCGCACCATTCGTCCACCTCGGTGAACCCGAGGCGAGTTTTGACACTGACGGGCAAGCCACCAGCTTTGGCCGCCTGAATGATCTCCGCTGCAAGCGCAGGACGGCAGATCAGACCGCTTCCTTTTCCATTCTCCGCCACATTGGCGACAGGACAGCCCATATTAATATCTATGCCTTTGAAACCTTCCTTGGCCATCCCGATGCTCATCTCGCGGAAGAACTCCGGCTTGTCTCCCCAAATATGTGCCACAATCGGCTGTTCATCTTCTGTAAAAGTCAGACGCCCGCGTACACTTTTGTTCCCCTCCGGGTGACAGTAACTCTCTGTATTCGCAAACTCCGTAAAAAACACATCCGGTCTGCCCGCTTCACTTACGACATGACGAAACACAACATCGGTCACATCTTCCATCGGCGCCAGTATAAAAAATGGTCGTGGCAAATCACGCCAAAAATTTTCTTTCATATTAGAAACTCCTCTATATATACCAGGACAACCTTTGTCCTCATTAATGTTAAAATCGTAAGCCATACATCTGCAATCGTATCATTTACATTAGCAGATTCGTTGCAATTTACATTTTGATGTCCTTGTTTCTTCTTCACTTATACCATGCAAATGCAACTTCGTTCAAACATCAGTATCTGTTAATCACATCAAGATGAATATATCCTACCCCGAAGAGAAGCGTACCCTTCAATAGACTCGCATAAAAAAGAGGGGCGACGCCCCCCTTTGCTAGTTACCGTATGGGTCCGGGTTACCCTTTTCTCCATTGATCACTCCACCAATCTTACCACGTCTTTAGTTGATTTTCAGCACGAGTTTATTAGTCATTATTTGGAGGATAACTTTACCTTCTCGTTTTGGCCCCCCAGTATAGAATTCAGACCGCCTCCATCGTTCTAATGATTCGCTTTGTTCGCTCTTGCCGAACGGGACTAGCTCCTCTACAATAAAAGTTCGGCAGGCTTTTGTACCTGCAAATCGTGACATGGAGGAGGCCTGAAACAAACATGGAAATTTCACTCGATATTATCAAAGACAAAGTCGAATGCTTGCAGGCTTATGACTTCAAGGAACTGGAACGGGCGATCGAAGATCGAATCGGAATGAACAAGGCATTGCTGCTCCGGGTGAAGCAGGTTCAGCATCAAGTCACGTTCGACCCGTTTCGCAACAAGATGTTATATAGTGCAGTTGTTCATTTTTCTGCAGAGTGATGGACGAGCTTTTTTTTCACTTCGATATGAAATAGTAGAACTACCCCCGTCTGGATTAGACGGGGGTATCTTTTTTATTAGCTGTTTTAATTAAACTTTACATTTCCCAGATGCGGTACAGAATCATCGCTGCTTCAGCGCGAGTCAATGTGTCGGCTGGTGCGATTTTTCCATCTTTTCCGTTAACAATTCCGCTTCCTACGAGGGAAGTTACACTATCCATCGCGTAAGTGGAAATACTTGCAGCATCGGAATAAGGAGCTAGATTTCCATTGCCGGCAGATTGCTTACCCGCTGCTTTCAGGGCTTTCGCCGTAAGAACCATCATATCTTGACGGGAAATGCTGTTGCCTGGCTTGAATGTGTTATCTTCGAATCCAGAGGCAATTCCAAGTTCTTTGGCTACAACAACAGCCTGTGCATAGTGTGCAGTTGGCTGTACATCGCTGAAGGTTGCCCCGTTCGCGCCTGAACCCTTCAACTCAAGTGCTCTGACAAGCAAGGTGATAAAGTCGGCTCTCGTGATAGAAGCTGCAGGAGCGAAGCTGTCATCAGAGATTCCTTTAATAATATCGCGTGCAGCCAGCGCTTCGACTGCTTGTTTTGCCCACAGGACATTTTGCACATCGGCAAAAGTCTTGGTTACGTAGGCTACAGCATAAGTGCTGAAATGAGTTGTTTTGAACACCATTGAACCGGATTTAGCATCATAGCGTCCGCTTGGCACGGCTGTTGCATGCCCTTGATTGTCAATGTAAATAATCACGATCTGATGTGCATTGACAAGCTCCTGTGCAGCAGGCTTGTACGGAACAGATACCGTTACAGGTGCCGCTGGATTGTTCCAGGCAAGGAGACGGTCACCAGCTTTTACACTTAGATCGATCACCGGACGGCTACCCACAATAGCGCGAACATCTCCGCTCAGACGATCTGCCGAGACTTTGTTAATCTGAATAGAGACTTGATCCGCTTGCTCCGTAATATTAGAAAGCATATTGGACGGAATTTGAATTGTTGCATTCTCCGTCTTAAGCACAAACTCAACATTATTGTTTCTTTGCAGGATTGAAGTCGGCAATTGCACAACATAGGATTGTAAATTTGCTTGCTTCGGCACTTCGATGGTAACCTGCTTCTTGCCATTTGCACCTGGAGAAGCTTTTTCAATCGCTTTATTCAGACTGTCGCTTGAAATGGTTGCTGTGGCTGTTCCATTTTCGACTTTAATTACCGGCACAATCGCCGAATCGCTGCCTGGAAGCTGTGGTTGAGGTTGCGGCTGCGGAGTAGTCCCGGAATTTGATCCGCCACTGCTACCACCATTGTTCCCCCCGCTGTTGTTGCCTCCACCGTTGTTGCCGCCACCGTCGTTTCCTCCTGAAGAAGGTTTGCCAGTGAGCGTCAACTCACCGAATACGGAAGTATCCTGGTAACCTTGACCGGATGGATCGTTCCATGCATTCACGCTGATTCTGTTGCCGTCTTTGGCATCATTTATCTGCGCATCAAAGCCAATTTTGGCATTGTTCGCAGGCTTAACCTTTTTGAACGGAATCTTCATTTCAACCGTGTAGTTGGTACCGGAAATAGAGACTTTGGATTCGAAACCTGCAGCGATTTCCGCAGGATTAAAGGAAGCTAGATTCTCAAAGTTCACTCTGTATTGTCCATCATCGTCTTGGAAGTTAGCTGTTTTTCCGTTATTTTCATCGACGAATACTTCGACGGAATCCTGCTCCCATACATTCGGGTTGGACTTATTCAGTTGATCGTCTCTGACTTGAACCAACACATACAGATTGTCGTCATCCCAGAGTGCTTTTGCTGTTCCTGTTGCACCTGACCATGCCATTTGCTTTGTATCCAGTTTCAATTCAGGAGCTTTGCTCCATATGCTGTCTACGGAGCCATCAATAGCTGGTGTCCCATAATAAGCGCTTGAGCGCTTGTATTCAAGCTCTTCAGGCGGATTTTCCGCCATATACTTTTGCGGATCAACTACCCCGTAGAACGCCTGTTTTGCTTGAAAATTCTTATCGAACAAGGTTGGATTCTGCTCGGCTCTCCAGCTGGTGCTGTCATTTAATCCCCAGAAGGTGACACGTGAAATATGCTCGCTGTTCTTTTTATAGAGATCCATCAATTGGGCATACAGATAGGCCTGCTGCTTTGCTTCTTTTTCAGTGATTGTAGAATTGGTGCCTGCCATAATGTCCAACTCGGTGACACTGACTTCTACTCCCAAGAAAATGAAACGCTCAAGCGACATCTTGACATTGTCCAGTCTCGTACCCAAATTGTAGTGGGCTTGCATGCCGATGCCATCAATCAGTTTCTCGCCAGGGTGATTTGCGGCGTACTTCTCATTGAGCTCTTTCACCATGCTGTAGATGGCTGTAGATTTGTTCTGGTTGTCATCATTGTAGTCATTGTAATATAGCTTGATATCCCAGCCATTTTCATTAATGACTTCTTTGGCTGCAAGGAATGCCTCCTCTATAAATTCAGGGCCAATGGCTTGTAACCAGCCTGAATTGCGCAATGCATTTTTCCAGTCTTCCGGATTAGCCGGGTTATCGTTCATCGCTTCATTGACAACATCCCAGGAAATAACTTGGTCACCGAAGTGCTCAACCACCGTTTTAACATGTGTTCTTAGGTTCGTCAGAGCTTCTTCACGGCTCAAAGGCTTGCCGTTTGCTGCCGTATGAAGCCAAGTAGGTGATTGCGCATGCCATACGAGCACGTGACCGTGCAGATCAAGGCCTGCATCCTGTACTTTTTGGACAAGAGCATCTTCTGCGTTGAAATCAAATTGTCTATCCGCGTTATAGGCATAGTCCGGCTTCATGTCATTCTCAAACGTAACAACATTGTGATGCTTCGTCAGAAGCTTGAGCCGAGTCTCGTCAAAGGTAGCCGGATTCACAATGTTCCCGATCAGAAAATCATTCTTGTAAATATCCTTGAGGTTAGGAAGGTTTTCTTGAATCGGAGGTGCGGCAGTTACAGGCCCCAGATATTTTAGAGCAAAGTCATCCAAGTAGAAGGTACGGTTGCCGCTGTCATTGTTTGCTGTTTCAATATAAGCATTGAGTACGCTTGGAGTAGTGGTGAGCGTATACTTACCCGTTAAGTGTACCCATTCTTGATCTGTAACGGTTGCATTTGGAGACACGTTCGCAAAGCCGCTGTCCGCATATTGAACACTTATACGAAGTGTTGTGGGTTCTTGTCCAGGTGCCATTTTCACCCAAGCAGACAGCTCATATTCGTGATTCTTTGCCATTTTGCCATCAGCATTAACCAAGGCTGCATCATATTGTGTCGTAGTTGTCACAAGCAAGCTTTGTTTGCCGCCAGATGTATGATTATCGTCTTGGGAAAGAACTACCGTTTCACGGCCGTTCCGTGCTTTGAATCCATCCAGGCCATTCTCAAAATCAGTAGCGATGCCTGTTTTATCTACAATCTCTGGTACGGTTTGATCAGGGGTTACATCGGTGATGATGACTTCATCAATGTAAATATCTGAGGTTAACGTATTGTCCGATGGTTCAACATAGATGATGACCTCGCTCGTTTTAGAAGGGATTTCGTAGCCTTTGGTTTCTAAAAGTGTCCAGTCAGAAGCGGTTACAAGCTTGTTGCCTATAATCCAAGGATACTTCTGATCATCGGCTAATATTTCAGAATTTATTTTGGAAGCCAGATGGAACTGGCCTTCACCCGAACCGAGTCTAACCTTGAGAGAAATATCATACTTACGGTCGGATTTCATCTTGCCCGTAAGTACGAGGGCAGGAACGGCTTTCTCATCGGCCCGGTTGAAGAACTTCAGAGATTTCGTACCTTCGGAGGATAAGTTATCAACGACCGCAGTATCCCCGTTCGATCCCCAACCCAGCTTGCCCCATCCACCGGTATTCCCGTCTTCAAAGCTTTGGTTAAGGACTACCGTGGGTTCGACAGGTGCTGCTGTCTGGTTAATCGTGATATTCCCGATATAGAATTGAACACCATTTCCGGCATCATCAGATTTAATCCGCAGAGCTGTCTTGTCCACACTGGTAACGGAGAGAGCGGCGGACAGCGTAATGCCTTGTCCTGCTTCAAAGTCAGCAGAGCTAATTCCGGTGTATCCCTCTGAGCCAGTAACGCCCTTATTAGATACAACTTCCAGTACAGCTTTCCCAGCCGCAGGCGGGTTAGAATCAGTATCGACATAAACGGAAGCGGTTACAGAATACTCTTGACCAACCGCCAAACCCAGGTCACCGAATGTGATGTCCACGCCATCCCAGTTGTTAGATCGGTTACTAACTTTTAGAGCGGCTCCATCATCATTGCCTTCAAACGGCTTGTCTGTTACAACGTCCAACTGGGCACCGCCGGATTGAGTTGCCTTGCCTTGACCATTCTGGAATGTTTCCTGATACACAATTTGTGAATTAGTTGCCACTAGATCTGCAGCGTTAACTGTCGGAGCTATCAAGCCGCCCGGAAGAAGCAGAGCCGCTGCGAGTAACCCGGAAACGACCTGCTTAAATGTTTTCCTCATTCGAAGCATTCCCCCCACACCAAATTTTTCACCAACCGCATAAAGCGCTTACATAATTGTTGTGATCAGCCTCCTTTCACCCAGATAATACCACTTCATGGAATATAAATCTTACTCCAAATTAAAGGGGAAACCTAGTTTTTTACAGAACAATGCCAATTCTGATACGGGTACGCACATCCTCTTCGTTCCGCTCATCAGTCCGCGGCAGATAAATTTGTCGCAGCACTCACAACAGATCCCCTCTTAATAATGCCTACCACCAGCCATACTTAAAAAAGATCAAAAAGGAGCAGGATTCCCCTGCTCCTTTGCTATGTGAAACTTCTTTCTCTCATCAAACGTAAATTCACAAGGTATAATGAAGTCAGATGACCGTTCAGCATGATCTTATGACCATCATAATGAAGGAGGGGACATTCGTGGCGTTTATCCCGTTAAACTGTCCCAATTGCAACGGAAGAATTGAATACAAAGAAGGTGAGATTTTAAAGTGTCCCTATTGTGAAACAGAGCTTTTATTGAAGCAAAATCATGTCTACTATGTGGACCAGACCATTAATCACTACCACGGAACGCCCCCAAAAACAGCACCGAAGCTGAACGTCCCTGTTAGGCTGGTGCTGATATTGATGCTGCTCTTAACCGGGGCCATCGGCACTTATTTTTATTACAGCGTCAGCTCCACTCATCCCCAAGCAGAAGCCAATCTGCCTGTCCGAAAGATGCCCGAAAGCGAGGTTCTGCTCTCCTTTTTGCGAGATATCTTCGATAAAGGGTCTGCCCTGCCTACCGAGGAGGAATTGGCTCGTCTTCGCTATTTAACCGTAGAGCATTCGGAGAATGATCAGTGGAAGTTTACATATAGCCTCTCCGATCCCTTCAGCGATGAACAGGCCGAGAAGATCACTTATGTTACTCAGGACAAGAAACTGAATACTCAGGAGATCGATCAGCGAGATTTTGAAGCCTTTACGGGACTGACAGCGTTGGACCTGACGAATACCTATGAAATCTCCCAGACGGATCAAACCACTTTGGCCCATATGTCCGGATTAAAAAGTTATGGAGGCGCTTTTAACGAATCCTTCAGTACATTTTCGGGCTACTTTGGAGACAAGACTAAAATTACGGAACTTTCCACTCAGCTTCGCAGCAATCAGGAATTGGCCCTACTGTTGGAATTTCCTAATCTGAGCTCTTTATCCATTACCTATGTGGATGAGTCCGTAACGGATTTCTTTTTGTTGAATAAACTGCCGCTCAAGTCCCTGTCGCTCACCTTTGTCGATGAACTGGGATGGTTGTCGTCCCTGACCGGGCTGACCTCCCTGTCCATCAATTACAGTGAAGCCACAGACCTACAGCCGCTATACGCCTTGACCCAGCTTCAGGAGCTTCGGCTGTCCTTCTTAACAAATGTAAAGTCCATCGACTTTGTACAAAATATGCCTACTCTACAAACACTAGATATCGAAAATGTAAACTTTTCCAACCTGGAGCCCTTGGCCAGCAAGGCCTCCATTACTACACTACGTCTGGCTTCTCTAAGTCAACTTAGCTCGGTAAAGGCCATAAACAGTCTGCCCTCTCTGCGGGAACTAGCTCTGTCCGGTTACTATGAGAACGCAGAGGCGTTATCTTTACCTAATGTAGGCCGAGTGGAAGTCCCAGGCTCCTTTCTCCCGGGGCTAAAGGCGCCCGCCGCAACCAGCCTGACGCTCCGTGGCGGAAGCGGGGAATTGAACTTGGCTGCGCTGGGGAAATTCCCGAAACTGGAGCAGATCTCCCTCTGGGAGATCAGTGAAATAACCCGTCTTAGCGTCCTGAACGGCTTGCCTCGTCTGGAGACGTTAAACATTTACGACTCGTCACTGTTCAAGGAAAGCGATGCTTTATTTCGTTTAAAGCAGGTCAAATCTCTGATGTGCTCCGAGTGCAGGCTGAACTTTGAACAAAAGGCGGCCGCAGAGAACGGCGTGCTTGAACATTTGACCTTAGAGCAGCCATATTTCAGCATAAACAACACCTCTGTTACTGAAGTTGACCAAATGATGCCTTACTTTGCCAAAATGTCCGCTCTACGTTCCTTCACTCTGCAAGACAGCAATTTAGCTTCTCTCGAATTTATGAGTAACTGGCAGGCCATAGAAGAGTTTCATCTCGAGAACAATGCCATTTCTAATATCGAGACCCTAAGCCAGCTGCCTAATCTGCAAAAGGTATATCTATCTGGCAATTCTGTGCAAAATAAGTCCGTGCTTGGTCCGGGTGTGCATGTGTATTAATTACCGCCTGGGATGATGGGGAGTTTTAGACTACTAAAATTAATGAACTCACTCCAGAATCACTCATAAATTAATGGATGGTATTGAAATATAAACAGAAGGAAGGGGCGAATACACTTATGCCCTTCCTTTTCTCTCTTGCCTGTATTATAGTTCTATACTTTTCTGGTCATCTTATATTTTACGTTTATGTCACAAAACTGAAAACATGTACTAAACAGCACGCCTAATTTATTTACTTTATTTTAATGCAGGTACAAATCAACTTAATCGCTTTCTTCTTCATTTTGCATAGCCTTCTTTTAAAATACTGTATATTTCTAAATCGACAATTCCTTTACCTGCCCATAGTGTTGCTTGTCTCGCATCAGACGGTAAAGCAACATTATATTAATTTAACGAATGATTTAGATGAGTATTTGGAATTAAATACCACACCCTCATATCAAATACTTCTTGATAAGAGGGAAAGAATCTGATTTTACATTAAATTTTTTAAGGAGTTAGAATACTGTTCTTTGAAAATAGTCCAACACTCTTCATTTTTAGCCCATTGGGTAACATTTCGTTCTCCAGCGGATATTCGTAAATGATCCAATGCTGCTTTAGCTATTATTTGAACACAGCGTTCCCAGTCGGAAGTTAATTGTTGTTTTTTCCAAATATAGTCTAAATCAATTTGATTTTTATATAGATGATTCATCATGGCAACAGTGTAGTAAATTACGTTTGCTTTATAGCCTTTTAAATTCATATTTTCTACAATACTTTTTACGTAATTATTGATAATACAATAAGAAATTAAATGTGTATAGAAGGATTCATCAATACTTTTAATTTTGTCACTTTCTGATAAATCATGCTTCCAATATTCACTATTTAATGCCATGAATTTTGTAAAGGCTTCTTCGCCACCTTTACTTGAAACATGTGGGTAACCATTCCAGGACATAAAGTACTTTGCAATATCTACTTTCCCTAAAACAAGTTCTTTGGGGTATACCTTTTTAAATTCATTCTGTTCTTTCCCTTTTTTTCGCCGGCCAATATCAACCATGTATTGTCCACGTGCACGTTCAAAGTACCATTTAGACTCTTCTTTTCGTCCATCTTGGCTAGGAATCCATATATTACGTGAGTATTTTTCAATATCTGAAAGGAAGCGAGTATTTGCTAATAAATCAGATTTGTTGATCTTATTCTGTGTATTGGCATACTCGGATATTTTTGAAATCATTTCATCTTCTAACAGATAGCTATCTTCGACATTTTTAGTATCAGTAGCTATATGGATAATAGTTAACTTTGCTTGAATAAACACTTCATCCAACGGCACATCATTTTTAAAGGCTTGATGAATTGAAGCGGTAGTTTGACCACCATTTACAATTTGCCAGCTCTTTAAGCTTTTAATCCGATATAAATTTGAATCATTAACTTGTTCAATATCTCCAGATTTCGCTACTGTAGAAATCCCATTGTTATAAGCTACAAATAATTCTCGTTGTTTGGGATTTTTTAAAGTGTCCCTTATTCCCTTGTTAGTACTACCACGTGCTTGTAGAAATGATCGTACATTTCGTTCAACTAATTTTGGTCCGAATTCATCATATAATTGTGCAATTAAATGTGCTGGAACATAACCAATATAACAATCAATACCAAGATGAATAGTATCTGTTGATAATTTAGGAACTTTTATCATCTCAAAATATGTATCATATTTACTAAGATCAATTTCAAAGTCCCTAATACCTTGCTCAGCTTCAGTTAGTTTATAGATGCGATCCATATCCCATACATAAACATTTACATTAGGTATACCAGGAATAGCTAAATCAATAGGCTTATTGGATGTATAGAATCGATTTGTAACAACATAAATATTTACTTCTTCTAACTCATTTTGAATGTCTAAAATATGTTTTGCTAAGTTAGCAACTTCCAAAGTTCTCTCTGCATAAGTATGAAAGGACTTTGCATTTGTGAAAAAACGCTTTGCTCGTGTAGCGACTTCTGAAACGGCCGTTTTTGTTATTTCAGGTAGAGAATCTTCTTCATATTCAATATCAAAGTCCACTACATATAGATTTAATGAATTACTTGCTTCTAAATAAAGATAACCATTAAGTTGGACCTTCGCATTTGAGTTTCCAAAATAAAAAATAGTTGGTTCATCTTCCTCTGAAATATAGGGTAATATTGCTTCTAAAAAAGGGGTTTGACGACTGCCAATTGCAGCACCACGTTTTTCTACAGCTTCCATAAATTCATAAAAAAATTCTAGTTTTTGTTGAGATTCATTCATCTTTCACACTCAGCTTCCCTGGTTTAAATAGTATACATCTTGAGAATCCACCTTGAACTCTTCACAATGAGATAAATCTACAGAATAAGATACATATGAAACGCCTTTTGGTAACATATTAGGCGTTAATTTAGGAAATTCATCATTTACTTTATATGCCATATCCTCCAGTACAGAGAATTTATTTTCCGTATAATCATCTTTAATAATACGAAGTTCCAACAACAAATTTTCTAGCGATACAATAGTTGAAGGTGCTCTATTGCTTAAACTATCGGTGATATCCGTTAAAAGATTGAATAGGCTTTCTCCTTCAACATCAGATATCTCAACACGTAAAACATATAGATATAAATTTTTAATAATAGGTGTTACTTCTAACTGACGTTCACTAGAAATACGTATATCTTCTCGAATTTTTGGACAGATTGTTTTTATCTCTACTCCGGTTTTAGCAGCAACATAATCTATCCTGTTCATTAATGGACCTTTCCAATGATCGATAATTGTTGGTGGCGCATCTGGAAACTTATTGAGCCATGCTCTAAAGAAATATAATTCTCCATAAAGCCCCATTTGCTCTTCAAGTGTCAATTTACTCTCACGTTTATGCATGAAAAAGTTTTTCCATTGGTCTAATATTGTATAGAGAGTAGAAAATAAGTCTTCTTCTAAATTATGAATGATATTATCATAGATACTTTGAATGACATTATCAAAAATTTCAATACTTTGATCGGGCTCTTGATATAAAACCAGCATCTTTTTTTCTGTTAGTGGTCCGATTTTTTTATGAAATTCTTCTTTAATAGTTAAACCTCGCCATTTTGGAAAAGTTCTCATTTTCTCTTTGGACCAATTTTCTTGGGTTACATCGATATAAAGTCTACGCTCTTTTGTTAAAGAATCTACGCCAATCATCAGACAAGGTCTTTTAAAATGAATCGTCTTTAGCTTATAAATAGCTTCACTTTCAGATGGATCAATTTGAATCAGCAATTCATTAAAAGCATCCGTAATGTTTTTCATTCATTAATCTCCTTTTCATCAATAACTGTTTTATTTTTTACGTATCTTTGTCGTGCTTCAACAATTTCTCCCTTTAGATTTTCTTTGTAGACTCTAGGAAAGTCAAAGGCGATACCAATTGGTACTAAGTCCTCATTAAATTCATGACCCAATTTATTAAATGCAGGAATATGTGGATGTAAAGGATAGATTAGTAATAATGGGTTTGAGTCATCGCGAATTTGTTGACCTTCTAAATCGATGAAATTTTGATTACTAGAAACAATTGCTCCAAGGTCAATAAAATTAGAATTAGGCTGGCTCTTATCTTTTTCTACACTTCGTAATACAGCACTTTCCACTTTAATACTACCTAAATTCACAGAAATTGGTGTCAAGTTAAAGCCTTCGGCAATTTTATCTTTTACAACTTGTCGATTAAATTCTCCTCTTGTTGTATCGATAATAACTACATTAAAGTTCAAATAATTTCCTTGTGAAATCTGTTTCTGAATAGATTCACGAATTTTACGAGAGTCTACAACAGTTGCTGATGAAACAGTTTGGTATTTTTTTAGAAACTCAATAATATGTTGAGTTGACACACCTTTGGCTATATGATAATTTGTTCGTTTCTTACTATTCCCTTCCATAAAGTCAAAATCATTAATATTATTCACTAGATTCACTGTAGCTTCCATATTAGTCTTATAAAAATCTAAGTGAATCTCAAATGAACGTGTTTGAGGTGTGGAGCCACCATAATATAATAGAAATTCTGCTGTTTTCATTTTTGAAGGGCTTGTTACATCCATATAATCATGCCCGAGTACGGAAACAGCGTAGTCATAAGGAGTAAGAACTTTGTGTTTTGCTAGCCATTCAAATTCTTTGCGAACTTCTACCATCACTTCTGCTAGATGTTCAAAGTTTGATGCAATTTGTTGAGAAGTGTAAATACGACAAAGATCCATATAATCATTTCGGAAACCAAACCAGCGCCCCATCTGTAAAAGAGAATCATACATGCTTGTTCCACGGTAGTAGTAGGAGATAGTTAAACCATCTAATGTCAAGCCTCGGGATAATTTATTACCACCAATTGCAATTACATTCCATCCATTTTCTTTTCGTGAATCATAATCTAGAATATCTTTACTTTCACCATTAATAGCAAGAATGTCTATTTTTCCCAAAATATTTTTGATTTCTGTATAAACAACTACCCAATCAAAAATTGGAAAGCAATGTTGAGTATTTATTTCATTAAATGATTTTTGTACTTCTACAAAATCTTTGATATATAATTTTTGTAAATGATTGATTGCTTCATCATTTGATGAATAAAGGACATTATTAGCAAATTCTTCGAAGTAAGACTCTACCACTTTTTTAAGTTCAAGTTGAATATCTGTTAAGTGAGAGGCATGGATTAACATTGAATTATGTTCTTTTTCTTGACCACGTAAATTTCGAACTGCAGTGGCAATGATAAAGCTTTGAATAGCTTGTTTCATTGAATATGGTACAAAATTAATTAGTTCTACATAATCTTTATTCTTTATTTTATTAAATAAATCTAAATCATCTTGGTCTAGGTGACGAATATATAGAGGTTTGTCATCTTCTTCATAACCTGTTACATTGAAATATTCTTCTGGACCACAATATCCCTCTGGTTTGGGTAATGCGACAATAAAATCTTTTGGATATAAATCTTCTTGAGCTTCCTCATTATTTGATCGAGAATCAATGAGTAGATTTGCAAATGGAGTTGCGGTATAACCTACGTATGATTTGCGATTAAATTGGTTTAAAAGGCGACGGATTAAGCCATTAATTGTTTTAGGATCTTCATTAGAATCGGCTGTGTTGACTGATGCTTGATCTGCCTCGTCATCAATTACTAATACAGGAACGTTACGATAATCAGCTGATAAGTTGCAGCATGCTTCAATTACTTCATTTAATGTTTCAAGAACATCTTTATTCTTTTTAACAACCATTAAATTAGGTACATCTAAATTGCGACGTTGCTCAAGGACCTTAATGGAAATATCATTTTCGACAGTAGTCCATGTTTGTACTAAAGCCCCTTTATTTGAAATTGAAGCGACACCAGAGGCCGCGCCGGTTACTTTATCAATCACACCAACGACTTCTTTTTCAAGACGTAACTGTGTTTGTGATCTTAAGTCATTGTGCATACCAGCTAGAACAATAACTAATTTGTATCCAACATCATAAGCTTTATTAATTAATCCCGTAAAGTTTGCTGTTTTACCAGACTGTACATACCCTAATACTAATCCTCTAGAATTAAATTCTTGTTGTTTATTAGGATTTCCAATACTTTTTAAAATTTCATTAGTTGTTGTATCGATTGTCCTAATCGTATCAATTGGCCAATGTTTAACCTCTTCCAGATATTTAGAATATCGAACCCAATAATAACCGAATTTCATTTCTTCATCTGCCCATGCACTATCCTTAGTCGCGCGAATTACACTCGTTGGTTGGATAACAATCTCTCGGACATGATTATCATATATTTCTAATAACCATTCTTCTAGCTGTTCTTCTGTCAAATCTTGATACTTCTTTTTAATTTTCGTCTTTGCAGCAATAATTGCTGTATCAGCTGCATCTTCGTTATTTAATAATAGAAGCATTTTATATGTGTCAACAAATAGTTTTTCCAACTCATTATTAACAGACTCTAATGTATTAATCATCTATAACATCCTTTACTATAATTTTCTCTAAGGTATTTCTGCCAACGGATTCAAATTGTGGGAAAAGCATAAGAGATTCAACCAATTCATCAATATGCATTTCTGGATTCTTTTTCAATAATTCTTCTGAAATCAAAATCAATATATTTTTCAATTTAAGATCTAAAGATTCTTCGTCATTGTGGATTAGTTGCTCTATTTCAAATAAATTCATTGGTGATCCAAGTTCAATTAAGTATAAATATACATTTAATTGTTTATTAGTCTCGTCGTCTATATTATTCAGAATATCATTTAAGATAGGGTGAAGCCTGTTTAAAACATACTTACTATGGCTGTTATCATTTTCTAGCTCCCATGTATTTAGGGTGCCAATAGTTCTTTTTGTCTTAGATCCGGATGCTCGTTTAGTACGATATAACATAATATCTTGAGATATCTGACGATAAAATCTACCGATGGATTCTAGATTTTCTTTTGCTTCTTCAGGAATGGAAATGCTAGATTTTTTAATATCAATTTTCCAATCATCATCAGAAGCATTTAAAAAATCTACTCGTATTCGAACTAGATCATAAATACTTTCTTTTTTGAATAGACCTAGCCAATCTCCGAATGTAACAAGCCTATTTTCACGATAAATATAAAAGCCTTGATGTTCACGCCAGCCCCTAATGCCTCCAGCTAGAGAAAATTCTGTACTATTATAATTTGAGGGGTGTGGTAATACATATGGCCTTACTATTACTCTTTTTCCATTCACACGGAAAGCTTGTTTTTCGCCTTCTATTATCTTTTCTCGTATAGATTCGGGCATATCTAATAAGAACGGGTCCCAACCATTCAGTGGATTAGTATTAATTGTTATGGATAAGTTATCATTTAAAAGAAGGTGATAAACTAATTCTAAATATTCACGGATTCTTTTAATTTTTGCAAAATAACTATTCTTTTTTAAAGGAGAAGATGTTCCAGCTTTCGAAAAGCGGTCCAATTTATCTATATAAACAATAGTTCCACTTTCACCTTCAATAATAGGTAATTGTTGGAGAATATCTTCAGGTACTTTCTTATTTAAATACCATTTATTATGTTCACTAACTAAATCCAAGTCCCAGCAACGTTCCGATAAGATGCCGTTTTTCTTTGAAATAACACTTACTCTTTTTCCTAAAGAAAAGCTTGCTGTTTTAAGTCCCATTCCGAAACGTCCTAATTCATTTTTGTCTCGTTCTTCTCGAGGATCTTTAGAGCCGATTGTCATTGCTTTTTGTAATTCATCATTGTCCATTCCACTTCCATTATCCTTGATTAATATGTATCCATCACCATCGCCATATTCAAATTTTAAGTCGATAGCTGAAGCATGTGCATCAATACTATTATCAACAATATCTGCAATAGCTGTTTGAGATTTATAGCCGATATTTCGTAAAGCATGAATAACAGGAGCAGCTGCTGGTTGAGTGAGAATAGTACCGTCCATATATTCCAACTCCTAATTTATAAAATATTTTGAATCGCTCATTTCCTCCAAACACGTGCTTGTATTTATCGTTGACGATTCGGTACTCAGGCGAAACCGGAGGTGAAAAGTAGAGCTACTGGCACGTGTATTTGACCATTCCATGCGGTTGTAAGCTTGTTCGATCGGGCTTTAAAAGCCGGCTTCATTGCGGATTACGTGCTCATGGACAGCAAGTTTACGAAAGCTCCTGCTTCGCAAGCTCACAGACAGAGGTCTGCCTGTGTTGGAACAAATCAAGGAAATGAAATGGCGATATTTCGTACAGGGACAGCGAAAGACGCTGAGTGACGTGTTTCAAAGCCTGCCCATATCAAGTACAAAACACATCAAAGGTTCCGTGGTTGTGCATACTTCGTGCGGTCTGCCCGTGAAACTTGTTTTTGCTCGCAACTGGAATAAAAGACGTGAGCAGCTTACCACCTTAATACAGACGTCACGCTGGATGCGACTGAAATTGTACAAATTTACGGCATGCGTTGTAGTATTGAGTCCTATTTTAAGAGCTAATTGAAACTGGGAATCGAATTTCAAGAAAGCTACTTTGACCAACTGATTAGCTATCAAGAAGTCCTCACTCGTCTGCATCTGCAATATTATCCAAATCTCACTGTCTGACTGAAGACTTTTTGTCTTTCTTAGAAATAACCGTTAGACATTTGCACTGGGAAAAAGAAGCTGTTTTCAAGCAAAACCAAATCTGCCCAAGTCAGACTTATTTCTCTCTTCATTGGGATTTTTGGTATCCAGTCTCATAGCCTCAACTAGCTCAGAAGTGGCCATTCCATTGCCATTATCGAGCATGCAAAAACAAGCACTGGCTCTTCAAGTATCTGAATATGTACCTCCGAGGCCCCATCTGCAATACTATTATCTAAAACATCGGCTACAGCTACAATCAAATGTATATCCTACTTCACGTAGTGACATTATAAAATTTCTAAGGTTTGGACTTACGACTTCTTTTTTATATTTCCACACCTTTACGCTATGCTTATTGATTATTAAATATTGAATTTCAGAAGTGCCTTTGCTTATGTTAATCGGCCAAGGTTTAATTTAAAATTAGTGTACAAACTGCAAAGAGGTGAAAAATGAAAAAAACATCCTTCTTTTGGATTACTCTGAGACTATGGTTTAAGCAAAATCAAAGGATTTATCGCTGGCGTAATACAAAAAAACCATACCACGTACTCATCGCCGAATTTTTACTTCAACAGACCCATGTAAGAAAGGTTGAAGAAGTGTATAATTCTCTGCTCTCTAGTTTCCCTACTGTGCAAAAACTGTCTAAGGCTTCAGAATCAAAGCTGATTGAAATAATTAGTCCTATTGGTCTAATTTACCGCGCATTTAGAATTAAATCAACAGCTATCCAAATAACTGCTAATTTTAATGGAAAAGTTCCAGATGAATTTGATACACTAATAAAATTTCCTGGGATTGGAGACTATATTGCCAACGCAGTGCTCTGTTATGCCTATCACAAGAACAGTACTTATCGATACTAATGTCATTAGATTATTTATTAGGTTCTTTGACCTCAAATCTGACAAATCCCGTCCAAGAACAGATAAAATACTTGCTTCGAAGATTAGAGACTTGTATATTTTCAACTTTGACTTCAAAACAGCGAATTTAGCTGTATTAGACTTCGCAGGAATCATTTGTACAACAGTCAATCCCAAATGTAAAGAGTGTCCTCTTAATATTCAATGTAATTATTATATAGAAGAATCCCTGCTCTAATAGAGCAGGGATTTTTCTATATATCTACAGTTTGTGGTAATGTAATTATTTCTTTTAAAGATTTTATTGGAGAACGCCCTAAATAATAGAGAAGTTGATCTGCCACTGCTCTCCCTAACAGAGGTGGTACCGCATTCCCTACTTGCTGATATTGAGCATCCTTTGATCCCATAAATACAAAGTTATCAGGGAAAGTTTGTAACCTAGCTGCTTCTCTTATACTTACCGCCCTATCTTTTACAGGATGGATCCACATAGATTTCCTAATATTCAGAACAGTTCCCGAAGGATTATTATAATTTAAGCGCAGATATACAGTATTTTGTGTTCGTTGTGGATTAGAATAGGTACCTTTATAGGAATCATCTAAGTGGTGAAAATTTTGTCCCTGTTGCAGCATCTGAAATCTCTGAAGTGCAGTTTCCCTTGTATCAGTCATAATGTGGTTATGAACATTTCCCAAGCCTGCCTGTAAATACGTTAACAGTGGGTTTTTATTTATCATAGTTGCTTTTGTAAGAGGCTGCTGATCATCTTCCATAAGAACGTAAGGCCATACATTTTCAAGATCTTCTATCGCATCTTTCACAGTGTAAAATTGTTCCGGATTTCTGATAATTGGCTCAGGGAGTCTTACTTCATTCTGCTCACACAACCCATTTTTCACACCAACAAGAAACAATCGCTCTCTTTGTTGAGGTGCTCCAAAATTAGCTGAATTTAGAACCAGCTGATCCTCGTTGAATTTATAGCCTAAACTCTTGAATTTCGCTTTTAGGTAATCTAATACGATGTATGTTTGAAGATTCACGATTATTTCATTATCGATTGTATAAAATTGATCAACTATTAAACCATTAGTTTCTATCTCTCCAGCTCGCATAATAATCTGCTGGATAATGATAACTTCATTAAGACATGAGAATACCTCTTCTAATGGGCTCTCCTCATCCTGTAAAAGATCTTTTAACTGCATCCACTTCTCTTTATACTCTGGACACCAATAATAGTCATGTAGTTTTTCCCAATTCTCATAAAAATTCTTAATCGCGCTGCGAGTTTTCTTAAGATATAACTCTGCTTCTTTTTTCTTACGGTTTAAGTGATTTAGTTTAGAAAATAGAATCTTATCCAAGACTTCATACTTTGCAAAAGGGGCACGCAATGATTCATTTAAGAAATCTAACAGCTCAGTCTTGAATGAAGTCACTTCCCCAAGAGAGACTTTTTCTTCAGATGTTACTATGCCCATTCCAACAATCTCCTGCTCATCATGGGATGACAAGAAAAACTTATGTTTACTGGATTTAAGTTCTTTAACATTTTCTAATACAAAACCATCTGGATTAAGCAATTTTATAGCTTTTACAAATTCTTTAACTAGCTGATTATTAGCCGAAATTAGTGAGGCCTTCTGTCTATTGGCATTTGAGAATCCTTGACAAGGCGGTCCTCCAAATACAATATCAACTTTTTCTGTACCTTTTCTCTTACATTCATCTAATATCAAATTGTAATCAACATTTTGAATATCACCAAATAACTCCACATCAGGATGATTAGCTAAATAAGTTTGTTGAGCTGATGCATTGTTCTCAACTGCCGCTATTATTTCCACATGACCGGTCTGTATGAAACCTAAACTCAAGCCTCCTGCTCCAGAGAAAAGATCAACAGCCGTTAACTTACCACTCATTTCTGTGAACCCTCCTCAGTCAAGAACACGCGTTCCCTTTAGATGCAGCTTATCATAATCAAGTATAAAAAACAAACCATTTTCTTAATTAAAGAACTACATTGTACTGCAAATTAATATTGCTGACTAGTACAAAAAGTCTGCCATATGGCAGACCGTCAGTCTTCAGATAAGAGAGAATTTAGCTTTGCTTCAAACAGTGTCTCTAACTCTGATCGAACAAGTGCATCTAGAATGGTAACTCCACCTAATTGGTTGATATACATCATCAGACTTCTGAAAACGTTCCTGCTTACTGCAACACCTTCGACCTTATCTTTCTGATGTATAACTGCTAATACAGCTCGAGTGATGTCCCTATTTCCGGAAAATACACGTTCAAGCAAACTTTGCGCAATATCCAACTTAGATAAGAGAATTGCAGTAAGTTCGAAAGGATCCTCCCTCTCCTCATCATATGATACATAGCCGTACCACCATAGTCGAGCAATTCCGTTACGGACAAGTGCCCTACCTTTGTTCGACATAAAAAAATAACGTTCCCTTATCGCATCTTCAGGTTTGCCCTTTTTTAAGTAGGATTCCACCGGCCATCTCTCTCGCATATAATTCCAAAAAGTTTGATGGGCTAGATAAGTCCACATTCGCTCATCGCATGCTTGAATTAAAGTTATATCTTTTAATGTAGAGTACACCTTTTTAGTATTTTCTAAATCAAAATGAACAGTGGAACTTATTGGCATGTGTAGGTCTATATCCTCTACTCGAATCTTTGAAGGAAAACTCCAAGACTGAGATCTAAAGTATTTATCCATCCAAGGGATATCAGATGAATAATACGGAATATTATGTTTTATATTTGATTTTATATCATCTAGTGAACTGTCACTTACATAATGTAAATTCAATCTTTAGCACCTCAATCTTCCTCTAAATTCATTAATACTGAAAAAGACTGACTAAGTGGATCTCCAATCAGTTTCTGTGCAATGGAGATTGTAGACTCCTGCTCAAAACTGTGAGAACCTAATTCTATTCCAAAATCCTTTAGTCTCAGCAAAATGACCTGATACCAACGGCATTCTTCATAGTCAATATCCGTCTCTTCGTGTCTTAGCGTCTCAAGAATGGATACTAGAGCAGGAATAACAATTAAAGAAGATAGGATTGGTTGAAAGTTAGAATTTAAAGAAATAGACTTATAATAATCAAAGTTTTCTTCGGACAGTTTAATGATAATTTTATTTCCTGATGAATCTACTTCAATAGCTTGAGCATCATCACTACGATTAGGTTGAATAGAGAAAATTGATGGAATTCGCTTTAATGGATCTATGTCTTTTTCAGCAAAAAATGATCTTTCAGCATCAATAGCAAGAATATCTCCCTTACTAATTTGAAAGCTGTAGCCTTCATAGTCAGGATGAAACTCCGTTAGTTCATAATTTTGTATATCTTCGACAGCTATAATAAATGCACAGATTTGCACTTTCCCTTCAATATCTTGAGCAGGAAGATTGAAGGAGAAATCATTATCAAAAGAAGAGAATATTTTACGATAACGCGTTGTTTGGCATTCAAAATGAAATGCAAACTTAGCCTTATGGTCCTGTATAAGCTCGTTTATCCCATCACTGCTTGTGACACAGTTTGCATTAAAAATATATAAACTGTTTGTTTTAGTATTTTTAAGGGAAGCCTGAAAATCACTGTTTATAAAATCATCAGAAGTGTAAGAAAGAACAGGATGTGGGAACTGTCTTGAACTAATTTGCATAGATAGCCACCTCCAGAGCACACCGTAGTGGTTCTTTAAGTGTAATAGTTATCACCGTTCGCTCGTTCTTATCAAAGCGCACTGGACCGATTTTCACATTATTCTCTATATGCATATTCTCTCCAAACTGCTTAGCTGAACGTACTTCAGCCTTTTCTCCTCCTACTTCTCCTATAATATTTACCCCAACGTATCCATACCCTTCCTCGTTAGAATTAAGTGTCATCTTATACTCACCTTTAGCAGGATTAGTACAAAAAATTCTAGATTGGGTTATACGCAGGTTTTTATTTATTTTAGGCTGTAACTGTTTCTCTTCTCCTGTATGTTCCAGGTCAGTATTATTATCTTCACCCGATTTATTGTCTTCAGACGGATCATGTACTTCTGAATCTTCCTTCTCTTCCTCTTCCTCTTTCTTCTCCTCGTTGTTCTGTTCAATATTGTTATCAAACGAGTCGATATTATCAATATCTAGGTCCATACCAGAATCAAGATCGCTTTCTTCCGCTTCTTCTTGTTCCTTATTGTATCCTGGTAAATCCCCTTCACTTATTATATTTACAGTATTCGGCTTGCTCTGCCGGTAATTTACTTGGAGCTCAATTTCTTTCGGCTCACTTTTCTCTCCCTCTTCTTCCGCTAATGCAGGAGCCGAATTAATGTCCTCTCCTTTGTCGGGGAGATAGTCACTTAGCCCCTCAACATCTAATTCTTCAACAGCATCTCCAAGCCAAGTTGATCTAATCTGCTCGTTCATCCAACCATATAGTCTTTTTATTATCCCTTTTGCATAACTCGGATCATCATACCGTTCAGCTTCCCAAGCCGTATGCGTAGGTGGCTCTATCTTTCGAAGAAACTCATTAATTTTGTCTCCATCTGCAATCAACACACCGGAGAATTTAAATGGAGTTCGAAAGTTGCCTTTATCATAGATCTTCATCCCTGTACTTCTAACCATTGCAACTCTTTTGGGTGCATCTTTACCCCTCAGGATGTACATTCGAATCTCCCCAAGACCCTCAAAGTTATCATTTACAAATTTTGAGGTATTAGACAGCGTATAAGCCTCATAATAAGAAAAAGACAAGCAATCTGGTTCACCCTTGGTATACTGGCCCAGTATACTAGGAATCGTTTCGGCGTTTATCTCTGTTTCTCCAACTTTCACTATCAACTTTTGATCCAGAATGGCAACGAAAAAGCTTTCTAAAACGGAGCGAATGACTTTAGTCTCCCAATCTTTTTCCGCATTGAATCCCGCTATAAATATATCAGTCCCGACTTCTTCTCTTCTGAAAAATTCATTGATTTGCTCTTTATTAAGTATCGGCTCGTTTTTCTCTTTTTGACCATAATAACCAGTCCCCTGGGTAGGCTCTCCCTGCTCATTATAGTGAGTGACCAGCTTGGCAACCCCCTGGAATGCCTCAATGCCATCTTGGTCTTTAGTGCTGTAAAAAACAGTCCTAAGGTCGGAGCATGCAAAAGGAGCATGTTTTCCAATGCCGAAGGAACCTCCAGACTTGGAATCTTTGTTTGATGAGCCAACAGACTTGATTAAATTATGCCATCCTCCTTGATGGCCTTGATCTGCTCCTGTTAGTCCCGTTGTATTGTAGTCACTTATTTTCAAGAATTTGATCGTTTCAGACTGCATAACGTTCAGTGCCTGCTCAAAAAAGCTGACTGTTTTCGCATTCTTATTCCAGTAATCCATACTTTGATTCAGAACATTAATGAAAATGTCTTTTCTTGGGAAGACCGAAGCAGGAATTTCTTTAATTTCAAACTCTACTCTAACAGGTTCGATACTCCCAGAAACTCTAGCATCACAAGAATTCTGGTTAATCTCTCGGGCGAGTGAATCCCATGGATTCCCCTTAAATGTTTCTATTCCGGCATCGTTTAACCCGGTAACTTGTCCGTAGTTGTTAGGTGGAAAATTCCAATTTATCATCGTCTTGCTCCCTGCTCAGTTAAGTTTCTTCTACATTCTGCTGCTAACATCTGCACCAAGTCTACTGTGACTGCGTTGCCAACCTGCTTGTATTGCTTGCCTTTAGGCATACCTTTCGGAAAAGAAAAAAAGGAATCTTGAAATCCTTGTAGCCTAGCACATTCAATAGGTGATAGCTTCCTTATCCCCCAATCATCCTTGATTACCGGTACGTTGTGCCCACCTTCCCCCATATTTGCAGTCAGGGTAAAAGTAGCAGCACTCTTATTTTCACGTACATATGCACGCCGCAGAAGATAAACTGAATCCTCATTTCCTTCAGCTATTTTCTCAGCAAACATCCTACCATACTTACTATTCTCGTCAAAATAATATTCTTCGTCTGCTTTTTGCTGAATATCAAGATATGATCTTACATCGTTCATTTCTTCTACAGGACCAGGGAACTTAAATGTATTCATTTTAAAATGCTCCTGCGAAAAAGCAACCATATATAGACGTTCCCTATTTTGTGGTATATCTGTATGTTCCTTAGTATTTAGGACTACTGCATTACTACGTTGGGTTATCAAGTTACCTTTTTGATCTAGAGGAACTCTGAACCAATAACCAGCTCTTTTTAGTTCTTCTTCAATTGTATTAATTGTGTTTTTATTGTCGTGGTAAATTAAATTTTTCACATTTTCTAATACAATGATTTTAGGTTTTCGCTCACCAAACTCTTTTATTAATCGGATAATCTCAAAAAACAACTGTCCTCGTGGATCCTTAAATCCCAGTTTGTTACCCGCAAGGGAAAAAGACTGACACGGAAAGCCAGCAGTTAGAACGTCTACCGGCTCCAGCTCATCAGCTTGTACCGAAAGTTCTTCTACGGATTTCTCGATCAGTCTAGTTTCCGGGTAATTATGCCGATATGTCTGAGATGCATAGCTGTCCAACTCATTTGCCCACACAACATTAAATCCTTCACTCTTGAAAGATCGGCAGAATCCACCAATCCCTGCAAAGAGACTACCAACCGTATATTGATTTTGCATAATCAAATCCAAAGATGCCCCACTCCAAAATTAAATTTCGTTCATTTATATAATGATATATTTAATAATAGATGAGTTTCAGAGAAAATGTAAGACATCTACGTATTAGAAAGATGACGCTAAACAGAAAATCTTTAACTTAAAAATAATATGCAATAAGGTTAGTTCATTGAGAAACTATTTCTTATTAATTCTATTTATTCTTTTTTGTAACTCTTCTACTGACATAACTATGTCCCTCTGACGATGAATCATACTATGACAATTAGAGCATAAAGGTATTAAATTTATTGCGGGGTCTATATTTTGTTGTTCTTCACTTATTTTAGATAACGGAGTGATATGGTGAACCTCAATAAAATGTCGTGCCAAGTCACTCCCATAAAATTCATTAAAGTTAAAACCGCAAGCTTTACAAGTCGTCCCATGGATCTCTATTGCTTTAGCTCGATTCTTTAAACTGCGTTCATAACTAACATGAACTTTAACTCTTTTTTCTCCTTCTTTATCTGGAATGAATCTTTCTTCTGAAAAGTTTGTTTTATTTTGTTCTGTCGAAAGTGATTTTAAACCAATAGCTAGACTATAAGAAGTAGCTAGAATAAATGTACTTGGTTTATCTGTGTTTATTTTGTAATCGACTAGAAATACCCTACCGTAATAGACGAAAGGAGTGTGATGAATATCCCGATAAAAGAGATAAATTGAATCATTGTTTAATTCTGAATTTATTAATCGTTGGTCGTTACTATGATTAGTTTCCCCTTCCATATGTAGGATGCCCTCTTCAATGAAATAATTCTTATATTGGGTATCTAATTTTTGTTTAATATTTGTTACAAATAGGATAATTTTATCTTCATCAGCAGGAGTGAATATCCCCCGGCTAATTGCTTGTCTTCCTTTATATCCCCATGTTGAAGATAAGAAGTCGCGGTCATATTCTTTACCCATCTCTATATAATCCATGTTAAATGGCATACCTCTCCTCCTATAGATGTTATTTCTTTTATTTAATAATATAGCACTATATTGTTGTATTGCCTCATCCAGCAACTAGCCACCCAGTTCTCTTATTTTCATGAATAAGCTTTAAATAATGTAAAAAAGCTAAACAGCCTTCTTCCAGATTATCGGAAGAATTACCGTTTAGCTTTTTTATAATTAGTATTTTCTAACTAGCCTCTTAATCTTTTAATAGTAGACCAAACCTAATTTATTTCCTGTCCAACACCGCCACGCTCTCCACATGCACCGTATGTGGGAACATGTCCACCGGCGTCACCTCAACCGTGCGATACCCGCCATCCTCCAATACACGCAGATCACGTGCCAACGTACTCGGATTACAGCTCACGTACACCACGCGCTCTGGCTTCATCTCCAGAATCGTATCCAACAAACGCGGATCGCAGCCTTTCCGCGGTGGATCAACAACGATGACATCAGCTTCGATGCCTTGCTCTTTCCAGCGTGGAATAACGTCCTCTGAAGCACCAACTTCGAACTTGACGTTCTTCATCTCGTTCAGCATCGCATTGCTGCGTGCGTCTTCGATCGCTTCAGGCACAATCTCTACCCCGTACACCTGATCCGCATGCTGTGCGAGGAAAAGAGAGATTGTTCCGATGCCGCAATAGGCGTCAATGACAGTCTCTTTGCCACTCAGTCCAGCGTATTCCACCGTCTTCCCGTACAGCACTTCTGTCTGCACCGGATTCACCTGATAGAACGAACGCGCTGAGATGGCAAACTGCACATCCCCGATATAATCATAAATCACATCACGTCCCCACAGGACGCGGGTTTCATCGCCGAATATAACGTTGGTCTGTTTCTTGTTCACGTTCTGGCAGATGCTCGCCACATGCGGAATCGCTTCACGGATACTGCCGATCCATTCATCCTTGTATGGGATGTCTCGGCCATTGGTAACCAGAACAAGCATCATCTCGCCTGTACGGAATGCCTTTTTCACGACCACGTGGCGCAGCAGACCGCGACCTGTTTCTTCGTTATATGCGCTGATTCCAAAATGACTGCCGATCTCCTTAACCTTCGCAACCACTTCGTCATTGTGCTCATGCTGAATCAGGCAGCTCTCCATGTCGATGATCCGATGGCTTCCTTTGGCGTAAAAACCACCCACCAAGCCGCCCTCGGCTGCTCCAATCGGCACCTGTGCCTTGTTGCGATAGCGCCATGGCTCGTCCATACCCAGGGTAGGCAGCACACGAATGCCCTGCTCGGCATCTTCTTCATTCATGACACCTTCCATGCGAAGGCGGATACGGTTGCTGCCATTCATTTGTTCTTCAGGAGAAATTTGTTCAGTTTGAATTGCCTGCTCCGCATCCTCCACCAACACATTCAGCTTGCCGATCCGCTGCAAATTATCCACTACGAGCTGGCGTTTCCACGCAAGCTGTCCGGCGTAACTCATATGCTGGATCTGGCATCCGCCGCATTGATCGTAGATCGGGCAAGGCGCGGATACACGATCAGGGCTGGCCTTCACGATCTCCAGCAGTTTGGCGTAGCCGTATTGCTTCTTGGTTTTCATCACTCTCACGCGGACGGTTTCGCCCGGAAGCGCACCCTGCACGAAGAGCGTGTATCCATTGGCACGCCCGACACCTTCACCGTCATGGTTCATACCGATGATATCGATGACGGTCTCTTCATTTTTGCTGACAGGAAGTCCTTCGATTGGTGCAGATTCACGTTCCCGCCCCTTCGGACGAACGGCAGAAAGAGATGCGCCTTCTGGCCGCACCTCTTTCCCTTGCTGACGTGATGATGGACGAGATGATTTACTCGGCTGACGGGATGCTGAAGCATTCCCTTGCCCCTGAGAGGCAGCCGAATTCCGGCGGTTTTTTCCACGACCGCTGCGGTTCGTATTAGACAACGTATATTCACTTCTTTCTTCATATATGTTCATCCCTTGTACAAGGAAGATTCCATTCATTTTTAGGCACCATGAGATTATACGTGATCCCACTGCACACGGCAACAGGAAATCACATTTTCTCCCCGATCCATATTACGCTTAACGATACAACATCAGGTGATGACGCAGGTTCTTGAATGTCGCAGGCAATGTGCCGCCCAGCTCACCATCCAGGTTCAACTGTACATAGCCCGGCGAAGTCACTTCCATATAATCCGTTTGGAAATGTACGACCTTCTTGTCATTCAGATGTTCACCACGCAGCGCAAGGGTTACGAGGCGAATCATGTCAGCCAGATTACATTTGCGCACACCGATCACATCGAACAGACCATCATCAATGGTCGCACCCGGAGCCAGCTTCTCGAAGCCTCCAACGGAGTTCGTATTGGCAATGAGGAACAGCATGAATTCATCATGAATTTCTTCCTGACCCGCAGCACGGATAACCAATTCCTGCGGAGACAGGCTCGCCATTTTCTCAATACCCTTCATATAGTAGGCAAGTTGCCCAATCATCGTTTTCAGACGGCTTGGCACCTCATAGGTCAGTTCGGTTAACGAACCCCCGCCTGCAATATTGATAAAATATTTATCATTAGCCTTGCCCAGATCGAGCGGACGAAGCTGCTGGTTAATAACCAGATCCACGTAATCTTCCCACTGTCTTGGAATACCGAGTGCACGCGCAAAATCATTCGTCGTTCCCAAAGGAAATACACCCAGCGGAGGACGATTCTCCCGCTCGGCCATACCGTTAATGACTTCATACAACGTACCGTCGCCGCCAGCAGCAATAATCATGTCATATCCACGTTCTATCGCCAGCTCCGCTTCCCGGGTTGCATCTCCCTCACCCGTTGTTGCGTGACACGAGGCTTCGATACCACCTTGATCCAAACGTTGCAAAATATCAGCCAGACGTTTCTTCATTTCTTCCCGGCCTGAGGTCGGATTATATATCAAGCGAGCTTTTTTCATCTCATTACGCCACCTATTCCACATTATCCATGAGTCTGAACGACCTCATATTCTTACTATCTGAGAGTGACCGTAGTCGGGCATCATTTTACACAATGACTCACGTTCGTTAATCCTGCCCCAACACTTTTCTCTACTTATATATATGCATAAGGAATTCCGTCTCATTCCATGCCTTTATGTACTATCATATCATCAAATGTGAAGATGTCCTAGCCTGTGATACATAAGTAATTATATTCATATCGATTATGACGAAATTTTACATCTGGTTAACAATAACGATAAATACTAGAGAATTACCTCATTCCAGCAATGAGGAGCATGCCCACTGTTCACTTCCGAACTTGTCTATCCTTTACAAAATAAACCTCTAGCACTCCTCTTGAATCTAATCCTATGGATTTCCTGTCATTTATAACCATTCATCACCATTCTGCCCGCTTGGGCCGGAAATAGTCTTATACACTCTCAAATCATGAGGACTGAGCTCAAGTACAGGGCAAGTGTACTCCCGTTCGGCATGCACCAAGTAACACGAACCTGAACGGTACGAACCCATTGATTAGTTACAACAGTACCTGGCCTCTAAACCATGAGCTTGATGTTACGGGAACCGTCGGTGGAATGCAGCCCCTGATCAGCTGGGATGATCTAACGCCCGCCGCACGCGATGCGCTGAATACAACCGATTTTGGCAGTTCCAATGTTCCGTTGAACGACAGCAATTTTACAAACAATTTAAACAAGGCCTGGTTTAGATAAAAAAAGTAAAATCCCCTTCAAGTAGACACAGAACTTGGAGGGGATTGTTTTGCAATCACATATAGTTTAAAAACCAATCTTTCTGCCAGCTCGGAGCTGTTTATACCAAAAATATATGGTGCAGCCTACACAGTAACCGAGCAATGCGGCACTTGCAGCGAGGAGAAGCATCGACGAGAAAATATAACCTGCTACCTGCCAACCAAGGCCGAATGAGACAAGTGCCAGCGTGAGAAATAATACGGCCAGAACATTGTTGAAGCGTTGCAGTTCCACTGCCTGTGTCTCTGTCCCTTTTCCCGTTAACACAGCCTTCCCAATCTGCACAAACAAATTAAGCTTGCCTCCGGATGCCAAACCAATGACTTGGATGATCCATAATGCTCCCAGAATTAACGGCTGGTTGAACAAAAATGACAGGACAACAAATAGCACAATCCCAATCTGGTTCGCTTTGACATAGCGTATAGGCACTTCCCGCATCTGCATATCTCCTTATCCCTATTTTATTAGTTGGTTTAATTGTAGTCGGGATCGGGACTTTGAGCAATAGTCATCTCATTTGAGATTAGAATATTCTTTTTTGAGCACATCCCAATGAGGAGTGGGCGTGCGGGTAGCCTTTTTCCAATCAGTAAATGCATTATCTAACGCCTCAATCTCCCCAAAGGAACCCGCAACCAGTTTATAGATCGGAAGCATACTATACATCTTCAGTAGAAGGTAAAACATCCGTTGATGTTTGCGAATCAGTTTGGCCTGAATCTTCGGTATAATCGTTATACCCATAGCCTCAAGCACGCGAAAGCCCTCATCCATCGCCCCAATCATATGCTGGAGTTGCTTCCTGTTCCCGTCCAGCTTGATCATCTCATGCTTCTCATTAAAGCTCACCGCATTAAGCATCAGAATGGGCACAATATGGCTTTTCAGCCAGGCATCGATATCATCCAGATAATTCAACTTGTATTTCGTCTTCTCAAACGCTTGATCCAGTATAGATTTAAAGGCAATCTCACCGTCCAGCCCACCAATCACCATTTGCCCGCTTGCTCCACCAATGGATAACATACGGTCTTCTTGCCGCCGCCCGCCGCTGACCTGGAAACCAAAGGCGACCTTTTTCTCCACCTTGCTGTTTTCCTCCAAAAAGATTTGCATGCTTCGTGCATCTGCATTGTTGCCGACGATCACCAAGTTCCTGCTCTGATTGGCTGCCAAAATAGGCAGTACTGATGGAAAATCGTTATACTTCATAACCACGAAAATAAGATCATATTCATCATTCTCTTCCAGCGCTCTTGTTACCCGAACCGGATCAACGGTCGTTTTAAACTGGAACACATGACGAATAACAATACCATCTCTCTCCAGTTCCTCTGCCCGCTTCCCTCTAGCCAGAATGGTGACGTCATTTCCCCCACGTACCAGAACCTGCGCCAACTGACTGCCCAGAACGCCTGCGCCATACACTAATATATTCATTAGTTATCCCTCTATTTCAAATTTTTATGGATATTCGTTGCTTTATCAACATTTGTTGATAAAATAAGAGTAACAAAGCATCTGCAACGCTTCAATCGCTAAAATATCCGTTATTGTTGAATAATCAACGAATGGATCCATATTGTTGAAAACATCAAAGGAGGAGCCATGGACAGACGAGTTGTCAAAACAAGAAAAGCCATAACCGATGCCTTTATCGGGTTGTTAGAAGAGCAGGATTTCGAGCAAATTACGATTAATGAGATTGCTGATCGGGCCAATGTGAACCGTGGTACCGTCTATTTGCACTACACGGACAAGTTCGATCTGTTGGATCAAAGCATTGAGACGTATTTGCAGCAGCTGGTGGAGAGCTGCATGGTGGAAAGTCCTACAACGCCCATGACCGTCAAGGACGCGTTGCTCTCAACCTTCCGTTATCTGGAGCAGCATGCTCCCGTTTATACCACGCTATTAACCCAAAAAGGCATTCCTGCCTTTCGAAACCGGCTGATGAACATCCTGATTCAGGGAGTGGAAGAGCAAGTTGATGCGTGCGGCATTCACAAGGGAATCAATCGGGAGATTAAAGTACAATTTCTGGCCTGTGCCTCCGCTGGGCTGCTGGAATGGTGGATCATGAATTCCATGCCTTATCCAGCCGACCAGATCGTCGAAGAACTGATGTCTTTGCTGGAGCTTCATCTGATTCTTCCTTCTCAGGTATAGGGTTAATAAGGAGCTACGGATTGAATGAACAGGAGATCATATGTCGCAGAGACTCCTCCCTTTATGCTGAACTTGTCCTCATACTCCTTATACATGTTGGTGAACAAACGTCGTAAACTGTACCCAGGAATCGTTGCTGCTTCTGAAGTGCTGGCTCCCATTCCTTTAACCGAATACAGGAAATCTCTTGCGGAAGCATACTTTTCTGTATGAATCGAACGCTCACAATGGAAACTAGAATACCCGGATTCCTGAAGCATGATTTCCCATTGAGCAGGTGAATGAAACGAAAGTCCATGCCGCTGTGATTCCATCCCGTTGGCTCGATAAACTTCATCAAATGCCTCATGCATCTCACGAAATGTATCAGGCCCGAAGGTCGTAAAGATGAGCAAGCCACCCGGGCGCAGCATTCGCCGCAGGTGACCCAGTGTTTCCTGTGGCGAACTTAGCCATTGAAAACAGGCGTTAGAGACGATGATATCTACTGAGGACTCCGGAGCATTTACAGCCCACATTTCGATATCTGCCTGTAGAAAACGTAAACGATCCTTTGTACAATTCGCAGTACCTGGATGCTCTACTGATCGGAACCGTTTTGAAGCCACTTCGATCATCTCGGGTGCAATATCAATTGCAGTAATATTTGCACTAGGCCATTCATTTACTAGGATTTGAGTCAAAGCCCCTGTTCCACAACCGATTTCGAGAATGCTCGGATCACTTAAGACCCCTTTGTTTTTCCATTCTGCGAGGGATCTTGCTAGCTGATCAGCCATATAGCGCTGAACGTGAGCATGTGCATCATAAGAAGTGGCACTACGATTAAATTGGCGTTGAACAACACGACTTCTTCCAATGGTCATGCCACCATCTCCTCCATTCATCAGCGATGTGTACTTCCTTTCCCAAAAAGGGTGCATGCCCGCAGCCTGTTAATGTAATTAACTCGGCTTGAGGTATTTGAGTGCTAAGTTCCAATCCAGCACCGTAAGGACATATCCTATCCTCAGTCCCCTGAATAAGTAGAACCGGACAATCGATATTCGGCAATTGAGACAAGCATTCCTCGCTTCGTAAAATCTGAAGCCCTGCCAGTAGTGCTTGGGTTGTCCAATCCCCCATAGGAGGTAGACGTTCAGCAAGACCTTCCTTCCATTCTTGCTCCGTAAACATCATCTTTCGAAAATTGGCTTCCACTGCGTGTCGATCCTTTAAAATTCCTTTGATCATCTGCCTAACGTAGGCATCTGCTATGCCGCGGTCCAACTCTTCTTTTGAGCGGGTAAAACGAGCCGTTGCACCGAACAGCACAAGGCCATCGGCGTAACCTTTAGCCGCTAGTCTGAGCGCCAGTAAACCTCCAAGCGACCAACCTGATATTAGAAGCGGACCTTGGGAAACTCTCTCCCTGCAAGCTATTCCTTCAATATCTAACATGTCTCTAACTGCTGTTTCAGTTAAACACAGCATTTCCTCTGGAGAATCCGCAGCACTATAATCTACAGAAATATGTCGAAAATCAGGCAGTAACAGGCGAAGACGGCCAAACACCGCATCAGGCATGCTCCATCCCGTTAACCATAATATAGTTCCATTTTTCTCTTGCTCAATTTGTAGCGGATTATTATCCAAGGCACTCATGAGCTCAGCACTCATGAGCTCAGCACTCCTAACTGCAGTCCGATTTTGCAGATTTGTGCGCTGGCATCATTCAGTTCCTGAGGGGTATGGTCGGCCGATAAGGAGAAGCGGATTCGCGCTGTGCCATCAGGAACGGTAGGCGGTCGGATGGCAATCCCAGCAATACCGCCTGCTTCAAGTGCCTCACTGAAACGAAGAGCCCTTTCGTTATCACCGACAATTATCGGCACAATAGGGGAGTCCCCGGTCCCAACGTTAAATCCGGCATCACTAAGCGAAGAACGAAATAATTGACTTGCCGAGTTGAGGCGTTCGCGGCGCCAATGATCCGCTTGTACCAAAGTTAACGCTGTTGATATACCAGCTACGAGAGAAGGCGGCAATGCCGTTGAATAGATAAGTGGTCTTGCTTTGTTAACGAGAAAGCGGATTAATGTTCGGCTGCCGCAGACATAAGCTCCATATAAACCGAATGATTTGCTAAACGTCCCCATATGCACATCTACATCATGATGCAGACCAAGCTTAAAGCAAAGTCCTTCCCCCCGTTTCCCGTAGATGCCTCCGCTGTGCGCCTCATCCACCATCAGCATTGCCCCGTACTCTTGTTTGAGCGCAACGAGCTCTTCCAAGTGTGCTTGATCACCATCCATTGAAAAGACGGCATCCGTAACAATCAACTTACGTCGTTTATCCCGATGTTTGTTCATTAATAGCTTCAGATGTTCCATATCATTATGTCGATACCGGGCATGTTCCGCGCGGCTCAGCACAATACCGTCCACGATGCTGGCATGGTTTAATTGATCACTAAAAACGACATCACCCCGGCCCACGAGTGCACGAATGACACCAGAATTAGCCATATAACCATTTGCAAAAACAAGCGCAGCTTCACTATGCTGCCAAGTGGCCAGCGCTTCTTCCAGACGGCCATAAAGCGGTCGATTCCCAGTCACAAGGCGAGATGCGCCCGAGCCTCCTCCTTCGGTAAGAAGCACCTCGCGAATTGTATCGATGATAGCGGGATGTCGAGAAAGTCCCAGGTAGTCATTGGAGGCCAGGTTGAGGAGCACCCGGTCTCCTCTCCATGTATAACCAGGACGATCTGGAACCGCAGCACTGTCACGTAAGTAACGTTCATTGGAGACATCAACCAATAACGCAAGTTCTTTTTCCATCCAATTCATATTCCATACCGCCTTAAAGTGCATTTAACTCAATCTCAAAACCCAAATCTTCAATCATTTGATGATCATTCGATACTTCCTGACCTGCTGTCGTTAAATAATCACCTACAAAGAGTGAATTAGCAGCATACAGCGACAAAGGTTGCAATGTACGGAGGTTGATCTCGCGTCCACCCGCAACACGAATCTCTTTAGACGGACAGATGAGCCGAAATAGTGCTAGTACCTTGAGCGCCTTCATAGCCGGGGTGCGTCCAGCTCCTTCCAGAGGGGTCCCCGGTATCGCATTGAGAAAATTAATCGGAATTGAGTCTGCATCAAGCTTACGGAGTGCCAAAGCCATCTCGACAATTTCCTGATTACTTTCACCCATACCGATAATGACACCAGAACAGGGAGACATGCCGTATGCTTTAACCTTTTCCACGGTTTCAATTCGCTGGTCATAGGTATGCGTTGTGGTTATGGATGGATAATTGGCCTTGCTTGTGTTCAAGTTGTGATTGTATCGGTGCACACCTGCCTCAGCCAAACGTTCTGCTTGACCGTCCTTCAAGATTCCTAGACACGCACAGATTTTAAGTGGCATCGTTTCACGGATTTCTTTTACCGCTTCTACCACTTGATCCAGCTCCTTATTCGTGGGACCTTTGCCTGAAGCTACAATGCAATAGGTTCCTGCTTTACGCGCCATAGCTTCATGTGCACCTGCAAGCAACGTTTCTTTGTCGAGCAAGCTGTATTTCTGGATGGGCGCGGTGGATACGATGGATTGTGAGCAATAGCCGCAGTCTTCGGGACAAAAGCCGCTTTTGGCGTTGATGATCATATTCAGCTTCACTTTTTTGCCGTAAAAATATTGCCTCACATGGAAAGCCGCGTGCATTAGCGGCAGTACCTCATCGTCGTTTGCTTCAAGCACAGCAAGTCCCTCTTCAATTGATAAACATTCGCCATTCAACGATCGTTTCGCAAGCGACGACCATTCTAGATTAGTTACCGTTGTTTTCAACTTCATTCCTCCTCCATGGATTGAACTGTTAATGCCTGTCTGATTGGTGTTAACTGGATCTTCTCTCGAATGACCTGGATCAACATTTCCGTATTCATTTCGTCCATCAAGCGGGGAAAACGTCCAAGAAAGGGTATGCCGCAATAACGTTCAATCAGCTCCGCGTTAGTTGTGATGCTGGAGTCGTTATAAATCTCGTCAGATTCACCATCGTTCAGAATAAAACCTACGACCTTAATCCCATGCTGCTGCAGGTATGACACTGTAAGAAGTGTATGATTAATCGTTCCTAGACCTGTCCGCGCTACGATCAGGGCCGGTGTTCGAAGTTCCGAGATCAAATCCACCACAAGAGAGTCTTTGGTCAGAGGGACAGCGACACCGCCTGCTCCTTCAATGAGTACCGATTCGTATCGATTTGCCAGCGGCTGACCCGCACTGAAAATCTGCTGTAGCGTAATTTCCACCCCATCCTGCTTGGCAGCTAGCATCGGGGTCAGTGGAGCTTGGAACGTAAATGGCGCCACATGCTCGGCACGCTCATCAATTCCGGTGTATTGCAACAGGCGTTCTGCATCGGTTTCTCCGCTGCCAAGAAGTGCACCGGATTGTACAGGCTTCCAGACGCCTATATTCCACTTTTCAGCACGAAGCGCAGCAACAAGAGCCCCTGTAACAATTGTTTTCCCAACTCCTGTGTCCGTACCTGTTACGAATAATCCGCGAAAACCATTCATGATTCCGAACCACCTTCGGTGACGTCAACAATGGATTGCATCAAGATATCAATCATGGCTTCAAGCTCAGCCTCTGTGCTGGCAAGAGGAGGAATGAACACAACAACATTGCCAAGGGGTCTCGTAAGCATGCCAAGCTCTCTGGCCCGCTCCGTTACCCGAACGCCGATTCGTTCAGCCCAATCGTACGGTTTCCGAGTTGTTTTATCCCGTACAAGCTCAATTCCTAACATCAAGCCCTTCTGCCTGATATCCCCGACGTGTGGAGAATCTTTAAGTACTGAGAGTTTCTGCTCTACAAAAGCTGCCTTTGCTCTTACACCTTCCACCAGGTTGCGCTCTTCAAATAGTTTCAAGTTAGCCAAAGCAACAGCGCAGCCGAGCGGGTTACCTGTGAAGGAATGACCGTGGAAAAATGTCTTTTGCTCCTCATAATCGGCATAAAATGCGCTGTACACCTCATCTGTTGCCAGTGTCGCAGCCACAGGTAAGTAGCCACCTGTAAGGCCTTTGCCTATCACCATCAAATCAGGTGACACCTCTTCAAGATCACAAGCAAACATAGCACCTGTCCTACCGAAGCCTGTCGCCACCTCATCGGCTATGAACAATACACCATATGTACGGCAAAGTGCTGCCATCTCGCGTAGACAGCCCTCTGGCATAATCAGGATGCCACTAGCTCCTTGCACAATCGGCTCCACGATAATAGCCGCGATTTCATCTGCACTGGTTTCAAGTACATTTCGTAATGCGGTTAACGTAGCTTCCATGGCTTCCCGCTCGCCGTCCTCATGTCGATAAACGTAAGGATATGGAATGACATGAGTAGGAAACAGCATGGGACGGAACACATCATGGTACAACGGAATTGCTCCGACACTCACCGCACCAATCGTATCTCCGTGATAGGCTTGATTCATCGTGATAAACTTCGTTTTACCGGTTTCTCCTCGGTTCTTCCAGTATTGAAACGCCATTTTCACTGCGATCTCGACACCGGTTGCTCCTGAATCCGAATAAAATACTTTATTTAATCCCTCTGGGGAAATCTCTACCAGTTTCTCAGCAAGTTCAATAGCTGGCACGTTAGCCATTCCGAGTAACGTAGAATGTGCAACACGTTCCAACTGATCCGTTATGGCTTGGTTCAGCTCAGGTATGTTATGTCCGTGAACATTAAGCCAAACCGAGGCGAAGCCATCATAATAAGCACGTCCCTGGACGTCATAGAGCATGACGCCTTCGCCTCGTTCAATGATGAGAGGATCGGAGTTATTGTAATCTTTCATCTGCGTAAAAGGGTTCCATAAATGAGCCTTATTTATAGCTGCAAGTCGTTCATAATGTGTCACAAGATATCACCTTCCGTTAGATCTTTTTAATTGTTAACCAAAAATAATTTATAAGGTTAACAATTGAATGTTGACATCTTATCAGACAAAAACTTTCCTGTAAAGAGAATCATTTCAGAGTTATAACCCTCTTCCCTCACTCTGTCTGCACGGATTGAACTCGAAATTTCGCCTCGTAGAGGGTTTGCCTAATACAAAAAAACACGCCTGCTTCGGCGTGTTTGGTCTAAAGTACATATAAAAACAAAAAAACGGCATCTCTGCCGTTTGTGTTTAAGCTATTGTTAGAGATAAAGGGAATAATCGCTAGCAGCGACCTGTTTTCTCTGAATTAAACCTTAACCTCATTACATCTTTCCAGTAAAAGTTGAATTTGGCGCTCCAGCCACGTTCCTAATAACGGATGTGGAAGCAGCGTCTCACCACTATATGCGTAATCCAGTTCCTTCAATCGGCCTGGGATCACCTTCATGGTGAAATAACCGGCACTCAAAAACAGCGGCGCCACAATAACCCGGCTGCCCCGCTCTTCACTCCAGTATTTCGCCTTATCGTACACACTATCCGGATTTAGCAGCGCATAATCGGTATGAGCAACACCGCTGACTTCCTGCACCCGCTGCGCGAGTGAAGAAATACCCGCTTCCCAGCGCTGACGGAATCCATCGTGAATACTCCCATGTCCAACTAGCAGAATCGTCTCCTGTTCTGGTTGCTGCGACAAGGCCTTTACCTTGTCCCAGACCATGACCGCAATATCCGGGTCGTTATCCACAGGATAACCGAAATGAATTTGTGCTTTCACCTCGAAGGGTTCCAGATCACTCTCACGCTCCGGAGCGTCTTTGGCACCGATAGCATACTCAATCTCATCTACATGTGTACTGCCGGACGAAACAAACAGAGGTACTACCAGTATGTCGGTTACGTCCTGTGCTTCCAGTCGGTTGATACCGTCCTGGATCAGGCGTCCTTCCACAAGTTCAAGAAACCCGGCTTCAACGGGCAAGGGTTCAGGCAGATTCAACCGGGAGACCGCGTCATCGACGGATTCTACCCAGGTTTTCTCCTGAGAACCGTGACTAATGATGAGTACACCCGGTTTCTTCATCCTTAACGTCCCAGGCGTTCCAGCGTCATTTTATAACCGTCATTACCGTAGTTCAGGCAGCGTTTTACACGAGAGATCGTGGCTGTACTTGCACCTGTCTCAGCTTCAATCTGGTTATAGGTATTTCCTTTGCCAAGCATACGTGCTACTTCCAGCCGCTGGGACATGGATTGAATCTCGTTTACCGTGCAGAGGTCATCGAAAAACACATAACACTCTTCAATATCTTTCAGAGTCAAAATAGCCTCAAATAATTGTTCAATGCTTTTATCATTTAGCTTTTTCAGCTGCATTTCATCATCATCCCCTAGCGGTTACTGTGTACCTTCATTGTACCCAGCCTGAGTTGGTATTTCAAGCGTTAACGATTTCACGCACTACAGAATAAAAATACATGTTACCGCTTTCATATAGCATTAATGTCCGCCCTGCGCGCACAATCCCCCTCTATCTCACGATTTATCCCATTTTTCACCGTATATTTCCGATTAATTATGTAGGAATTATTATATTTAAAATGTGACAAATTTGTGTCCGAACTATATAATTCCACTGCGAAGCTATCATCCTCTCCTGCGCCCAAATCCGCAAATATCCCGTTTTGCGGGATACTCGCCTACGCCGTCTCTCCGCTAATGACATACAGTATAGCAAAAGGGAGTTCCAACTCAGTCTGTTATGCACGTCCAGTCGCTGAAGGAACGCAATTCCGAAATCCAACATAGAAGGAACGTGATAGTTCATGCCACAGCATTATTATCACCGTCAGCCCGCTCCACGGCAGCGTCCGTCTTCCCATACGCAGCGGCAGGCTCATACTTCTGCCTATATGCCGCCACGGGCATTGAATGAGGCACAGGTTCAGCCCATGTATCCTGGTGTAGAACCTTATTATCCTCCCCAATTCCAAGAGGTTGAAGCATCCGGACTTGTACCTTATAGCCCAGGTGGTCCGGGGGGACCTGGTGGAAACTTTTTCGGCGGGGGAGCTCCTGTTGCTTCCCCTGTTCCGGTGGAAACGCCTGCGTCTTCCTCAGGCTTTTCCCTGGCCAATCTCGGGGAATTAAAAGGAATGATCGACCGTTTTGGTGGAATCGATGGCATCGTGAACGGGATCGGGAAAATGCAAAAGGTCGTTGGCGGCTTCCAGCAGATGGCCCCAATGATGAAGCTGGTGATGGGGATTCTGCCTTTTGGAAAAGGAAAAAAAAGTAGCAGTCTTGCGGATAAAGATTATGAAGAGTATTCGCCACCTCGCTCACGCAAACGTCGTAAAAAAACGACCTCTGCTCCGCGCAAACGGAACACGAGTAGTAAAATGGGCCGGAATAAATCCAATACCACCAAACGTCGTCCCAAAAAAAGCAAAAAACTCTAACACTTTTCCCAGGCGCCCTCTTACATAAGGGGGTGCCTTAATCCAATTCCATCTTTTTCTCCCCTCAATCCTCATTCGCTCATATAAGAGAATATTCATAAACTTCTTTAAGAACCTATGTTCTTATTCCCGTGAATTGAGGTATACTGAGTTATAGATAAAGGAGGCGGATTATGGAACTGTTTAAAGACAAATATACTCCCGCATTAATCGACCGGACAGGAGAATGGTTACACCAATTCTACCCGAAGTTGGACAAGCAGCAATTTCGCGAACTTGTATTTGCCGAGGGTTGGGGAGAGCTGGAATTCAAAGGTCGTATCCGCCGCATTACGTCGGCATTGACCGAAGTTCTCCCTGACAACTATGAAGAGGCATTACACGTAATTGAGCAGGCAGCACCGCAGATGCGAGGGGTTGAGTATCTGTTCGTTCCTGATTTTATTGAAGTCAACGGACTTGCGCCGGAAAACTACGAACTATCCATGAAGTACTTGACCCTCTTCACACCTTATTCCAGTTCCGAGTTCGCGGTACGCCCGTTTATCGAACGCTACCCGATCGATACGATGAAACGCATGATGGAATGGACGGGAAGTCCCAATGAACATATACGCAGGCTTGCCAGTGAAGGCAGCCGTCCACGTCTTCCATGGGGTTCCAAACTTCGGGGATTCATCACCGATCCAACACCAGTACTTCCTATTCTGCATGAATTGAAGCAGGACGAGTCCCTGTATGTCCGGAAAAGTGTAGCCAATCACCTGAACGACATCTCGAAAGACCATCCAGAACTGGTCCTGGATTTGGCCTCAAGCTGGTACGGACAACATGAGCATACGGACTGGATCGTTCGTCACGCAAGCCGCTCTTTGCTGAAAAAGGGACATCCGAAAGCGCTGAGTCTCTTTGGATATGTCGAGCAGGATGCGACACATATCGAGCATCTTCAACTTGCAAGAGATACCGTAGCCATCGGGGAAGACCTTCATTTTTCCTTTGATGTCGTTAATGAAAGTGGTCAGTCACAGATGCTGCGGATCGAATATGAGATCGGATATATGAAAGCAAATGGCAAGCAGGCACCCAAACGGTTCAAGTGCTCTGACAAAACTTTCCCTACCGGGAGAACCAAGGTTGCAACGAAGCAATCGTTCAAAGTCATTACGACGAGAAAGCATTATGCCGGTTTGCATACGCTAACGATTGTCGTTAATGGACAACCTACCGCTACAGCCACATTTGTATTGGAGCAAACAGAGTAACCTACATTCGAATGGAGCCATCCAACCTATTATGAAAACGTAGCAGGGTTCATTTCATGATAAGAATCCCATGTTAAAATTCAGCTCATGGAATCCATTCCTTGAGAAATTCCTCAAAGGCATCTTCAGTACTGGAGATGCCTTTTACTATTTTCACCCTGTTCGTAACAGCCGAATTCCCCTAAGCCAAGTTATGCACATGATGCTTCTTCATTTATTTTATCCACATGTGGACATCTATTCCGAAAATGAATCTATATGTACTCCTATTTGCCCTCTTATACACATCATACACAGGCTAAAGAAGCGATCTGTGCAGATCGCTAACTCTTCACTTGCTATAGTTTCTATTCTTCCTTACTTAAACCAGCCCCGCTTCACAAACCAGGCCACCATGCTTCCGCCCAGAACAAACATCAACAGCAGCACCGCTCCATACCCAAACTTCCATTGCAGCTCAGGCATATAAGCAAAGTTCATGCCATAGATCCCCGCGATCAGCGTCAGTGGCATAAAGACTGTTGTAATCACGGTGAGGGTCTTCATAATCTGGTTCATACGGTTGGAATTCAGCGAAATGTAACTGTCGCGCAGGTCTGCCGTCATTTCCCGATCAGCTTCAATCATGTCTGTCAGCTTCAACAAATGATCATAAATATCGGTAAAATATACGGTATGCTCCCCTGTTCGCTGCACATGCTGAGAATTGACTACCCGATAAAGCAGATCCCGCATGGGTACTACCGTCCGTCTAAGCTTCAGCAATCGACTGCGCAAGTCGAACACCTGATTCATCAGGTCTTCCACCGACTCCTTGCCGCCCCGGTTCTCCAGTTCAGCCAGCTCATCCTCAATGGTAAACAGAGACGGGAAATAATGATCGACCAGCTTGTCCATCACCGTATATGCCGCTGCCACCGGGCCCCGGGCCCAGATGGTTCGTTCGTGCGCATGATGCAGCAACCTCTCCCAAGCTTCATCGACTTCCTCCAGTGCCCCGTGATGAAAGGATACCAGGAAGTTCGCACCCAGAAACAGGTCCACCTCATCCGCTTCCAATGTGGTCGGATTCAGTGCATGCAGCACGAGGAACTGCAAATTGTCATAATAATCGAGCTTGGGTCGCTGCAATACATGCATACAATCCTCAATAGCTAATGGATGAAAATGAAAATATGTATCCAGCAACTGGCTTTCCTCTTCTGAAGGCTGATTGAAATCTGCCCATACCCAGGCGTAATCCTGCAGATCCAGCTGTGTAAGCGGTACATTTACAGATACCTGATGATCCCGTGAGATGGCGAGTGTACGAATCATAACTTAGACCACGTCCTTGTCTTGTATCCTTTACGTTATTGTACAACTTTAACCCTTGAACCGTCTCCTGCAACAGCCCATTATACACACGTTATCCTGCAAACGCGACAACAAAAAAAGCCAACCCTGTTGGCTTCTCTCATTTCCCTATCCACAGTCTCCTGTATCCACAGGAATATCTTCTTTTGGTTTATCATTCCACGGATGGCTATCCACATATCCAGCCTGTCCACACGTTCATGCACAGGCGTCTCTTCTTTTTGGTTGTATAATTGTCCACATATCCCGATATTCACAACGTTATGAACAGTTTGTCTAAAACCCAGAATTAGTCCAGGAACATCTTTTCGAATTAGAAAATGATCCAGTACAACAATCCTGCTAGCGCCCCGGTAATCGGAATCGTAATGAACCACGTAATAATGATACGTCCAGCTAGTCCCCATTTCACGGCTGAGAAACGTTTCGCGGAACCAACACCCAGAATGGCAGATGTGATTGCGTGCGTTGTACTCACCGGCAGGTGGAGCAACGTTGCTGTGAAAATAACAGATGCAGCTGACAGATCCGCTGCAAAACCGTTAATCGGTTCAATTTTAAAAATTTTGGTTCCCATCGTTTTGATGATTTTCCAACCACCGATGGATGTACCAAGAGCCATCGCTGTTGCCGCAGAGATTTTAACCCACAACGGAACATCCAGATGATCCTGTACGCCTGCTGCAACCAGTGCAAAAGTAATGATACCCATTGCCTTCTGCGCATCATTGGTACCATGCGTAAACGCCTGGAGCGCTGCTGTGAAAATCTGTACCGTACGGAAACCTTTGTTCACGTTATGGGGACTGCGTTTGGCAAAAATATATTTGAGAATGGTCATGACCACATAACCGATGGCAAATGCGATCAGAGGTGATAATAACAATCCTCCGACGATGTCAATAAATCCACTCCATTTGACTTTATCAGCCCCTGCGCCAACAAGTACAGCACCAGCAAGAGCACCAATCAGTGCATGCGAGGATGAAGAAGGAATTCCGAACCACCATGTAACGAGATTCCAGATAATCGCGGCGATCAAGGTGACTATGACGACCTCAATCCCGTTATCCAGCTTGGTGGGGTCTGTTACACTCCCCCCGATCGTCTTCGCTACTCCAGTAAACATCATGGCACCGACAAAGTTCATCACGGCAGCCATAAGGATTGCCCGGCGAGGAGTCAGTGCTCGTGTTGAGACCGAAGTTGCAATGGCATTCGCCGTATCGTGGAATCCGTTGATGAAGTCAAACGCCAGTGCAAGGAAGACGACTATACCCAATACCCAAATCGTTGTTTCCATTATTCTCTGGCTCCTTAAGAATTACGCATGATGATGGATTCGAGCACATTCGCTACGTGTTCACATGCATCCGTTGTCGTCTCAAGACGTTCGTAAATTTCCTTGCGTTTGATAAGTTCAATCGGATCAGGCACAGTAGCGAAAAGGTTCTTGATACAGTTACGCAGCACTTCGTCGCCCTGGTTTTCCAGATCGTTCAGACGAATCGTGTACTCGCGGATCGCCAGCAATTTTTTCTGAGACAGCAAATGAATGGCCTTCTGAATTTCGTAAGCCGATTGGCGCAAAATTTCAGCGAATTGAACGATATATTCGTCCGGGTCAGTCAGTTGGTACATATAGAAACGGGAAGCTGTTGCTTCGAGTCCGTCCAATACGTCATCAAGTGTCGTTGTCAGTTCCATAATATCATCGCGTTCGATCGGCGTGATAAATGTCTTGTTGAGCTCTGTAATGATGGTATGAACATAATCATCACACTGGGACTCGTACTTCTTCATTTCATTGGCAAAAAGAGTCACATCCTGAAGGTTGGAAACATGTTGGGAGAAATAATCAGCCGCTTGCACGACCGTATCTGCCATGTTCTCTAGTGTCTCAAAAAATATATCCTTCTTCTTCTTAAGCTTCATAGCTCTATCCCCTTTACGAGAAATTGCCGATAACCGATGAAACATGAAATGACAACCTTTGATATCTTATCATAAATGTTTCACGGTTTGTACATAAGGCATGATCCTTTTTTATATTCTTATCACATAAATCTGAAATGAATCTTAATTATTTGGAATGGCTGGAAAAATGATGATGAAATTTTACACTGCGTTTACATTTCTCTTCAAATTGGATTAATTTTCAATTTCAATATGCCCTGCAAAGTCAGGCTGATTCGGAACGATACTGATAAAAGTTTTGCCAGGAACAAGAGCAACTTCGGTCCCATTTTGCACAAATCGAATAATATCACCCGGTTTTTTGATCCACTGCCCTCGAATCATCTTGCCTTTTTGAAACAGCATAGCTTCACCGCCCTGTTCCAAATTAACGGAAAGTCTGCCCACATTATCGAGCACCTTGTGATCCGCACCCGCTACAATAATATTGTCCGCTCCAATGGGATTGCCGTTATCCAGATCCTGATCTGCCTTTCCGTTCACCAATCTCATATATCGTCCGCTAACTTCATCATATTCATACGTGACCCGGTAACTCTCCAATAAATAATGAATATCGAACTGCTTGGCCACTTCTCCGGCGGACGTGGCACCTTCTTCGTTATACGTATATACAGGGGACTTGAAGTCGTGACTGTATCCTTTCGTGTCCGCCCCTTCTCTCAGCTTGTCCGCCGACGTATATAGATTGTGCGGTGCTTTACGATCCGAGGAACGCCAGAAATAAGGGCCGCTATTCGATATCTCATCCATATGCTGTTTCTGCTGCTTTTGCAAAATGGAATAGGCATCCGGGCTGCCACCCGCATGAACCAATACCCCATCGTAACTCTCACCAAGCTCGATCAGATACGGACGGATACTGCGCACGGGTCCGACCGTGTCTGCCCCACCTTCACTTTGGAAGATGGCAATAAAACGAGTAATGCCTCCCTCAGCGAGCACTTCAATAATAATATCTGCCGCACTCAGACCGGATTGGGGCCGCGCTGCAGGAGCATTGTTAATCATAACTGCCAGTGGACGGCGCGTAAATGCTTCATCAACAGGCAGACCCGTCAGCGGTGCTGTGTAGAGCGACTTCGCAGGTTCTTCTGTCTCTTGTTCTTCCTGTATGGGTGTAGGAATGGACTCCGGCTTCGGAATCTGGACCATCTCCTTATTCTGGCAAGCGACCAGACTCAGGGCCAGAATAAGCAGCGACGCCGCTGACGTCGTTTTGTTCCATTTCAATTGCTTCAATATATGTACCTCCTGAACGATATGGCTGAAATCTAGGCTGTAGTTGCTCTTATGTAAGTGACCATTTCACGTATTTCTTTCCATTTAATCACACACAGCACCATTTGTCTTCGATAAGGAGAGCATTTTCTACCCTTCATTTTACGTTTGAAACTTGAAGCAGACTGAAAAATATGTCCTAAATGTGAACTTCTCAAACCTTACTTAAAATTTGAACTAGATTGTGATAATAATCACAAACAGAATGACTTTTGAACTATACAATAAAGACATCAAAGGTGATCACTTAGAAAAACAAAAAAAAAACAACACACACTAAATTCCATGAAGGAGTGGTTTATATGTTCAGCTTCAACCAATGGCTTAGAGAAAACAAAGTGGCAATGTGGATTTTGACAGTACTTCGGGTGTATATCGGTTACGACTGGATGACACACGGCTGGGGCAAATTAACTGGTGGATTCCAAGCAGGCGGTTTCCTTGCTGGCGCTGTAGGAAAAGCAACGGGTGAGAACCCAACCGTTCAAGCTTGGTGGGGAACATTCCTTGAGAAATTCGCGGTACCAAATGCTGGACTGTTCGACTTCATCATCCCGCTGGGCGAATTCCTTGTAGGTCTGGGTCTCATTCTTGGATGCTTCACAACACTGGCTGCACTGATGGCGATGGTCATGAACTTCGCGTTCCTCTTCTCGGGTACAGTAAGCACGAATGCTCAATTAGTTCTGATGGAAATCTTCCTTGTAGTCGCTGGTGCGAACGCTGGTAAAATCGGTTTGGATCGTTGGGTAATGCCTTACCTCCGCGGATTGTTCACTCGTAACAAAGGCAGTCTTCCTAAAGACACACCAACGATAAATCATACACACAAAACAGCCTAAATATTAAATAGACATTTTCTGGTCCTGCTCCCCTCCCCCTGGAGAGCAGGACTTTTTTGTTTTTTTATATATGCTTGTAGGTCATCTGACTTGCCCATCGACAGAAACACGTATTATGATGAACATATCGATCGACTACAATTAAAGGAGTACATGACATGCCAACCCAGCGCCGTCTTGAGACCGATGCCGACTTCCAGGAAGCTATGGAAATGAAGCATAAAGTCCGTGTTTTCAAAGATAATCACCAGATTGATTCCGGTGGCGTCATTATCCGGTTTGACAGCAATACCGTTGTGGTTCAGTCCAGTGTAAGTGAACTGGCATATCACTCGCGTACAGCATGTGAGCTTTTCGAGATTCGCAAGTGATTATACTACATTGCAGAATGCTCAAGTTATAGAAAAAGGTTCCTGAGGCCCATTACGCTGGCCGCAGAAACCTTTTTTGGTTCAGCTCATTCATAACCTAAGTCTGGCTGGTCGATGAACTAGGTGTATTTGCAAAAATAAAACTCAAAGACTTGTTCACATACTCTTGCCTGTTCCAAGTTATACGCCGTTACCAAACTGCCAGCAGTTTAAACTGAGCGTACCGTAAGGATACGACTGGAATAGACGTTTAGCGGATCGTGACATATCAGCCGTACCCATGGCATAGAACAAAGGCGCAATGTGCTCCGTTCCATAAGATGGAACCGCCGTGCGGGCATGAGGCGCTTTTTTGTCATATTGAAACAGCTCTCTCGTATTCCACTGCTCCAGCCGCTCGCCAATCCAGTTATCGAACTCCACTGCCCAGTCTTGCGGATCATCATTACTGCCAAGCATGCGCAAGTTATGAACCGTTCCGCCGCTGCCAATGATCAGCACATTATCATGACGCAGCTGCTCCAGCATCCGCCCAATATCATACTGTTCCTGCGGGGAACGCAGCGAATCGACAGATACCGCAATAACAGGAATATTGGCCTCTGGATACATGTGTAACAGCGGTACCCATACCCCGTGATCCAATCCCCGGCCTCGAACCGGTTGATGTGGAAGATTACTACGGGTGAACAGAGCGCAGATCTCATTTGCAAGGTCTGGCTGACCAGGTGCAGGGTAATTCATTGTATACATATTAGAGGGAAATCCGTAAAAATCATGCAAGGTCTGATGTGTATCATCCATTGTCACGGACGGTTCGGGACGATCCCAATGCGCCGTAAATACAACAATGGCTTTCGGAGCCGGCAGCCTGTCTCCAAGCTGGTTCAAAAAGTGAGTGTAGTCATTGCTCTCCACCGCCAGAGCGGGAGAACCATGCGCAATGAATAGTGCGGGTAATGTCATTGCTGCCAACCTCCAGACACGGATAGGATGCTTACCCTTCTATTTTACCCCGAAGAAGGCGCTTTTCCAAGCTAACATCCCAATCAGATGCAATCTGGACGCGCATGTTGCCTTATGGTCCAATCCATGTTGGAAATAGAATGTTCCAGCCTAACGATAAAGAATGATACTTAACCTCTCTTAGATCATCCAGTGCTGCCAATCCTGTTCAATCTTCTGACGCTCTCCCAGCCATTCTCTCGTACGCGTAATTAGTTGTTCACGCTCTTTACCGGAAGAGAAGGTATGATCGCCTTGGAAAATAATCTCCTTGTCGCAGCGGCCTTCCTGGCGCATCCAGAATACCTTTTGATATAGGAATGCGTAATCGACAGGAATGATCTCATCCGACGTGCCGTGCACCACCAGAACATCCCCGTTAAATTTAACGGCTTCTTGGAATGGCTGATGTTCAGCCAGTGATTCAAAGAATGCTGGTGTAAACTTGTAGCCGAGATAATCAGCAGATCCCAGTTTCACCCCTTCATCGTATACATCACGTCCCGTAATTTTCACAATATCATTGAACGGATATCCCACGGATGACCACATGACGAGATTCTTGACCCGTTTGTCACGGACAGCAGTCAGCAGCGCAACAGCTCCACCCAGACTATGACCGATCAGCGTTACACGGGTTGGATCTACATCACTGCAGTTTACCGCATAGTCCAGCACAGAACGTGTTTGGGTTATCATGGATTCAAGTCCTTCAGCTCCGTACTCACCACTGCTCTCCCCGCAGCCAATGTAATCGAAGCGCAGCACCAGATACCCATCTTCGGCCAGCTCACGGGCGGTCTTCACAAACAGACGATCTACACCGATCCGACTTCCTACGAATCCATGGCAGATAACAGCAAGTGGCACGCGCTGTTGGTGATTTCCCTCCTTGATGTCTGTAACGACCGGATAATGAATCGTGGCAGTTAATTCTTCCTGCCCATGACGAATACTGATCTGACGCTCCATGCCCATTTCCCCTTTCCATTCTTCCCTGCTCATGTTCATTTTGTTAATTATATATAAATCCGATAAGTTTAATGTGTATTAAGATGATATTAGTATATTATCATCCTGTGAACCTCAAGTCAACGTGAGGAAATGTCCATTTCCATACGTACCTTGTCTACATTTTATCGACAATTCCGCAAAAAAAATGAGCCAAGCTGACAACAGCTGACTCAAGTCATTCCTAATACTTGAAGCTACTACTCATAACTGCGACGGAACATCTCATGGGTCTCCACTCGCCCTTGCCATTCATGTTCATGAGCCGAATTCGAGTTCCCCCAGAAGCTCCCTGATTGAAAGGTTCCTTCTGAATACTCTTCCGCATACTCGGTATCCTCCAACGTCTCCTCCATTGGCACAACCTCATCTGTTACTCCACGAGAGTTGCTATTCAGCAGCAGCTTCCTAGTTAGTTTATCCGTTTGTTGATCCATTCCTGCCACACTCCAATCCCTGGTTTCTGTTGGAAATGCTACTATTGTGGTGGAATCGGCTGTACTTTATTCATTCTTCACACAATCGTTAGAACTGGACGATCCCTTACGCATATTAACGGCGAATAACGGAGAATCTAAGCAATATATCATAGCCAACATTTGCCTCCGATTCCTTATGGCGAAAGGGTTGAATTCATGGAACACATCTTGGAATGGATTCGTAGTCACGGAAAACTGGTTCTGCTATGCACATGTGTCATTCTGGCCTGTGCAGGGCTATGGTCGAATCGTAAACAGTTGTTTTATAAGGAATGACTTTGCGAAACGAGAGCCCTTCCCGTATACTAAAATACCGTCAGGGTCTCCAGATTCACCGGGGATCAGAACGTGTAGACAGGGGGAGCAATCATTGGGGATTTCCTATAAAAAGTTGAAAGAAATACAGAATCGGCAAATGACCGAAATGAGTAAGATGACACCGGAACATGTAAAACTGTTCGATCAGATCAGCACCATTGCGCGTCAATCACCTGCAGATGAGAGAACACAGGAAGAATGGATTCTCTCGGCTGGAAGAGCCATCGTACAAGCTCAGCGTGACGGCAAGCCTGCTCGTGAGTTATATGGACCTGATATGCAAAAGGATATCTATTCACAACTAGGAGTAGCAGACAATAATCCGTCCGCAACTGCTGGTGAATCAAATATGGACTCATCCAGAGCTTCAAGTACGGCCGTACGGGGCTCCGGAAGCAAATCCAATGAACGTAGCACGTCAGCCAAGAAGACAGCAGCAGTTGAAGCCGAACCTGCGGAAACTCCGGATCAAGTTAAACGGACGCCCAAATGGTACTTCATGATCTCCTGGGCAGCTTTGTCTTTTGTCATGCTGATTCAAGGGGCGGTTGGGTTATTTATTGGCTGGACGGATGGAGATACGGAACCATTTAGCCATATCAGCCTGTTCTCCTTGATCGTTGCGGCGGTTGGGGGTATTGCACTGGTTGAAATGCTTCGTCGCCTTGCTGAGCGTCCAGATGATCAGGGAGCAGACAAGACTGCCAGGCCACAGGTCAATCTTCGCGGAATCGTCATCTATATCGTTATCGTTGTACTTGTCTTATTTGTAGGATATCCACTGCGTGACAGCCTTCCTGTATTTACTTTGGCTCCGTGGATTAGTCTCGTAATCGGGATTGTCGGATTAGCTACGTTGAGACCACTCTTCGGACAAAAGAAAGCGTAAGGATGCTGATGATCTGTGTGGCGCAGCAGCATTGGGTATATCGTACAGTTATGTAATGTGCGAAGATGAATTACGAGTGAAGTACGACAATTCGGTGATGAGATAGCATATCGGATGTCAAAAAAGGGGCCTTAATGGCCCCTAGCTAGCTGTTGAGAAGTTCTCGACAGCTATTTTTTATTTACAGACGTATAGGAAACCTCATAATGCTTTTTATCTAGCATAAGTAAAGGTAATCACTTACCACAACTCATAAGTAACCTTATATTACATTACGGCCAGTAGCTCGTTTGAAACTGAATCCATATCCGAAAGGATGACCTTGTCATACTTCATATAGATGATCCAGAGGGCCCGTAGAGTCTTTCTCCATTTTGAGCTGAATGCGATGCTTGATCTCCTTGCCCGGGGTCTCTCCGAATTCTCGCTTATACATCCGGATAAAGTAGTTCACTTCCATACCAACCGTCTCCGCGGCCTCTCTTACACTTGCGAGTGGGTGTTTGTCCAACCAATCGGAAGCTTTCTGCAAACGCAATCGCTGCATGTACTGATGTCCCGTTATCCCATGCCTCTGGTGAAATAATCGGTTCAGGTGCTGCACCGAATAACCAACGGCTTCAGCTATATGCTTCAACAGCAGATCATCCTGGTAGTGTGTATGCATCAGCGACACTGCTCGAGTGAATGCTTCATTTGCCGATTCCGACTCGCGCTCAGAACGTGTTAACGACCTACTCCTTGCTTCTCGCTCTTCTGTCGCATCATGAAGCGGGAAGATGGACTGTGAAATATCCAGAATAAGCTGATAGATGATTGTTGAACTGTTCCACATTTCAGTCATTCCATCGTCCAGCGAGTGCCAGATGTCCGTCACTCTTGACCAGAACTGTTCAAATTCGGACAAACGCCGTGGCCCCATTGGCAGCAGTCCCGCCGACTGAAGCACCGCCCCCGTCGCCTCTCCACCAATGCCAATATATCCAAGCTCCCCGTGTGTTTTGGAATGCGGAATATACTCATGGGCCACCCCCGGTTCGATCACGAACAGTTCACCTGCCGATACTGTCCACGCTCCTTCACCTGGAACCTTAAATTCCCCTTTGCCGCTGCGTAACAAAAAAAGCTGATACACCGGAAAGCCATCCGGTCTGAACTGAACTTTCTCTTCTTGTGTCCCCACACAATACAGATACAGAGGCAACCTTGAATCCGGCAGGCCGGTCAAGCGAAATGCAAGCATTCCATCATTCCTTTCGGATCATGCTCTTCTTTCTCCTATTATCCATCGGTTTGCCTTGTTACAGCAACAGCCAAAGGAACCTTTTTAGTGACAGGATTTTTAAGTGGATTATATTTGATTCATACAATCTACTGGGGTAACAGAACAACTTTTAAGATCAAGAAAAACTCCCCTTCTCATATGGAAAGGGAGCCGGATTGTTAACATAACTCTGATTGATATGATTGTTTCTTTCTTTAAGAGACCGTTCCGGTTACGGATCGTTCTTCCGATCGCTGTTGTCTCCAAATTTTTTTTGATTCAACCTTTAAAAGGTTTAAATTCGGAGACAAAGGCGAGCGCTGCCGCTTCTTCAGAATCGATTCCGTCCCCTCCACTACTTCTGGAGCTCATCAAGACGAACTACTTAACTTATTAAACGTTAAACTTTCTTTATTATTATAAAGATGGTGTATCTCCAGCTGGTGCTGGTGTATTGCTGCTTCCTTGGTCTGTACCCGTGGGAGCTGCCGGTATTGGAAATGTAGCTACTTCTGATTTGTTGTTTTTATACTTCGTAATATCACTAGCCACAGAAACTACCAGAACTTTGTAATCTCCCGCTTCAAAAACTGTACCATCCGAATCATTGAAGGAACCTCCAATATTCACTGTTGCTGTTCCTGGGCTACTACCAACACTTACACTCGCTAATGCATTTCCAGCATCACCTGATCCACTCTTAGCTTTAACAACGTACACATCATAACGAGAAATTCCTGTTTCATTGCCAGGCTTGGTGAAACTTACACTAATCGAAGTATCGGTTGCCGTTGCCTTCACATCTGCTACCTTCTCTACAAATGTTGGTGACTGTTTTTTAGCATTAATTATGAAAGTAGCTTTAGCTATGCTTGAATCACGTTTGCTGTCGGAGGACTCTGATAAAATGTAAGCCGTGTACGACTTGCCCGATACAATATTTTGACCGTTAATGTCAAGCAGAGCATTTGAAAGTAAAACCGGACTTCCATTTAACTCTACAGATCTACTATCATTAGCTAATGCAATATTCTTTGCCATACTTAGATTAAATGTGCTTCCAGTCGGGGCAACCATTAAAACATAACGACTAATCCCTACTTTTGAAGCTGGTTCCGTATATCTCAAAGTCACATCCGTTGCATCGCCAGCAGCTTGCTCTTCATTTTTAACGTCTACATCAGTGATTTTAACTGCTCCAACAGCACTTGTTACAGACAATTTAATATCAGCATACGCCGTGGACAGCACATTGGAAGAGTTGCTGGTATTGCTTACTGCAAGCACAAATATACGATAGTTCTCATCATTGCGAATATCTGTACCATCTGTTGCTTTTACATCCTTTAAAGTCAAAGTATAATTTCCGCTTCCGCTAGCTTTATTTACAACCTTAAAGTTTGAGTTCCGATTTGCTTCTGCCAAATCGAACCCACCCAAATTCGCCGTTTTGACTGCGAAAACACGGTAATGATAAACATTCGTCTCATTAGACGATCTATTAAATGTCACCTGCAAATCACTACCGTCTCCATTATCTCCGATGTCCGCTGCATTCACGTAGGTCGGAGCGGCCACAGTCGAGTTCTGTACTAGCGTAATTTGTGAAGAATAAGATGACAATGCATTCTGGCTGGAATTGCCGCTATTGCTTACCGACAGGACGAACACACGATAAGAAACACCATTAGAGATTCGAGATCCATTAGTATCTACCGCGTTGCTCGGAAGAGTAAATGACTGATTTCCACCCGTTTTGCTCACCTGATAATAATTGTTCGATGCGTTAGCCGCGCTCAGTGTGAAGCTGCCTGCATAAGCAGAACGTACCACATATACCCGATACGCTGAAACGTTAGTTTCATCCGAAGCTCTATTAAACGAAACCTTCAGGTCACGTCCATCGTTGTAGTCACTCACATCAGCCACACCGATGTTGCTTGCAACTCCAACATTACTATTCGTTGTCAGTCTCAGCAGCGTTGACGAGGAAGACAACGCATTGGTATATCCATTCTGCTGGTTGCCTACAGCCATAACATAGATCCGGTAGTCTTGCAGATTTGTTACGTTATAACCACTTGTGTCCTTCATGGAGGATGGCAGTGTTGTTGTAATATTGTTGCCTGTTTTGTTCACGTTATAGTACAAGCTGGAAGACAGATTGCTCGCCGTAGTCAGATTAAAGCTGCTGGATACCGAGTTCCGCACTACGAAAATTCGATAATTAGCAACTTTGGATTCATCGGATGAACGGTTGAAGCTCACTTGAATGTCACGACCGTCTCCATAATCCGAATTGTCTTTCACTTGCGTGATGACTGGTGCTGTTGCTGTGTTTACGCCCAGCGTAAGTGAAGATGATACTGTGGACAGTTTATTGTCTGCTGTTGCCGCATTGGAGCTCACAGATACAATATACACGACATAGGATGTGCCGTTTTTGATCAATTCCCCGGATGTATCACGTGTCGAGGAACTTAACTGGGTTTTGACCGCTGTGCTGTTGCCTTTATAAATAATGGTTGAATTAGAACTGGACACATTATTTGCCGTGGTCAGATTGAATGAAGAAGCGTCTTTTGCCTTAACTACAAAAGCACGGTAATACGTAATATTAGATGTTGTACTCGGCTGTGTGAAGTTAATTTCCAGATCACGTCCATCGCCATAGTCACTGATATCTGCAATCCGCAGACCTGTCACAGGTTGAACCGTCGTTTTCACATTGTTTAATTTCAAAGACTGGGAAGACCAGGCCAACAGATTTTTGTAGCTGTTGTTGCTATTTCCCACCGTGAGTACATATAAACGGTATGTTTCATTAGAATTCAACAGATCCCCGTTCACGTCTCGGGTCTGTGCATTAAGTGTCAGTCTAGGGTTACTACCATTTGGAGTAACGGATGTATAGTTCGAAGCAGGCACAGCCGATGCCGCAGACTCAGTAAAGCTGTTCACATCACGTGTTTTTACCAGCATAATCCGATATGCCGACACAGCCTTCTCGGACGTCGGACGTGTGAAGCTTACGGTCAGATCTCGACCATCCCCATTGCTACCGGACACAGCACCGTAAATGTTCCATGCTGCATATTGCGTCTCATCCACAGGAGGAGTGGACGTTGTTTTGATATCTACTCGCTGATTGCGGGAATTCCAGAATACTTTCTCTCCAAAAGCTTCACTGACAAAACGAATTGGAACCATTGTGTTTCCCTTGATGGTATTTGCAGGTACATCTAGAGCTACCGCTTCTCCGTTGATGTAAGCCGTTTTGGAACCCAGTTTCAGCGATACTTCCTGATCTCCCCGGTTCGCCGTGATCGTTTTGGTTTTATTGGTGTACTTTACAGTGGCATCCAAGCCTTCGAAAATGGAGCGTAATGGAACCAGTACACGTCCACCTTTCATGACAGGGGCCTGTGCAGAGGATAACTCCGCGTCGTTAATATAAATGCTGATTCTTGCAGCTGCATCCATAACCGACGTTGGTAGTGCAGACATCAACATAGCCGATACGGCCAGTGCTGACATCACCTTTTTCACTTGACGTCCTCCAGCTTTTCTCATATCCAATATCCCCATTCTCTTCATTATTTAAGTTGAAATGTCATCGTTGGTGAATTTCATTTTATTCCTGTAATTTCCTGTGCACATCTAAGACGTATGAACATAAGTAAAAGTTTCCAATCCCACAAAAAATATTTTCGCAGAAATGCCCTTCATCCATCTACCCTCCAAAGGTTAAAAATAACAGAAGAATTTGTCATTATTCCGCAACAACATCCTTCCCAATTTCGTTTAATCTATAGTGAATAACAACCTATTATCTTTAAAATTACGGGAGGTTCACACAGATGACATCATCGTATTTATCTGGACAACGCAAAAGGGTGCGATTCTTCATCACAGTCCTTACCCTTGCTGCAATCTTTACAGGAACCGCATTTACATCTGGAGCTGCTACTGCCGCCCCTTTAAGCCCGGATACCAAAGTAACCACCAGCAGTTCAACCGCTATATATAAAACATTTCAGTCCATGCTCAAAAAAAAGAACGGCTTACCCGCTGCTGACACCTTTCTGGAATCCAATATCAAAAAAGTAACAAAGCATCACGCTACCCTGATGGTGCTTCAATTGGAGAATGCACGTCTGAAGGCTCTAACCTCCATGACGGACCGCTTGCTCGTTCCTAACGTTCAGGACAAGATGCTCAAGGCATACCAAACGAACGACAGCTTCACCAAACTCATGGGGCGTACCCAGGACTCCGATCTGCGTGCACTGTTAAAAGAAGCCCGTGACAGCGGTTATCGCCTCGTCATGCTCGAAGGCTCCCTCTATCCCATTATGAATTATGCGGCACTCGTGAAATATACCTCTGATATTACAGAGGATATTTCAAGCTACATCTTCATCATGATGAAAGAAACGAAAAACTTACCAGCGGATGACGGAGCTCTGGTCATTGGCTATCAGGAAATTCTCCTTCGGGCACTCAGCCAGGAAAGATTCCTGGAGCTTCATCCGAAATCCAACCGGGCCAAGCAGGTGCAGGATTTGTTGAACAGTTATACCCTGTATACCTTTTATGGGCTGAACAATACACCGCTGTTTGATTATGAAACGAACAAAATGGTTGCGAACGCCCAAAGAGGATACAACGGCGTCTTGCAGCGTCTTGCATCCGTCGATAGTGAATTCCTCACCAAGCTGGATACCTTTATGGATGTCGTTAAGGAAGCGAAATATGAGAAAACAGCTGCGGTGGAGAAATGGTTAGAACAGAATGTTCCGACCGGGGCGGATGCTGCTATTCAATAATCATGATATTAATCACCTAAAGCATATAAAGAACAAAAAGAAAACCGACATAGGATTCGTTCACATGTCGGTTTTCTTTGTGTTTCTATCGATGAATTGAATTTGAATTGAATCTCCTACACCAGGCTAATTCGGATGCAAGAACTACAAAATTGGCTTGACCATATGGTTATACTCATGTCCAGCAATGACAATCACTTCATCCTTGATATAACCTTGGCGTTCGTACAACATCAAGGCCCGCCCATTGTCACGTTCAACAATGAGGGATACCTGGGAGTGTCCCAATTCCCTGCCCTGCTGCTCAAAAGCAGCCATCAATGCCTTGCCGATACCCTGCCCCTGATACGCTTCGCTTACGGATAGAGTATCCAGATAATACTCCCCGGGACGGGTTTCTTTGACCAACGTATATTTCTCATCTGTACTCCGACCAGGCCGATCCAGTATTGGCTGATCCAGAAGATCTGCTTCACCGCCATCATAAGCCACCAGTATTCCTGCGACTTGCTCATCCTGCTCCATAACCGTTACGTTACGATAGCTGATTCGATTGTCTTCCTGCAGATAGAATTGCTGCAAAATTTGCATCGCTTTCTCATGATCCCCTTCACCAGCAAGAGCATAGGCAATATCATCAATAGCCTGATAGAGCAAAGGAATCACTTGTGCCGCATCTTCCTTTCGAGCAGGTCTCAACAGAGGCTGCACCTCACTACGGTCCGACTTCACATTGGAATCATTCATCAGATTAACATGTTGAACAGATTAAGATTTTTGTTCAGCTCGGTATACGCGAGACCTTTACGATTCATACGTTCAATCAGCGGCTGGTAATCTTCCTTGTACATCAACTCGATGCCCACCAAGGCAGGTCCATTTTCCTTATCATGCTTCTTCGTATATTCAAAACGGGCAATGTCGTCATTGGGTCCCAATACTTCAACAAGGAATTCACGCAAAGCTCCCGCACGTTGTGGGAAATTGACCATGAAATAATATTTCAGACCTTCGTAGATCAACGAACGTTCTTTGATTTCCTGCATCCGATCGATATCATTGTTGCCGCCGCTAATCACACAGACAACCGTCTTGCCCGCAATTTGTTCGCGATACTGCTCGAGTGCAGCAACCGCCAGAGAACCGGCAGGCTCCACAACAATCGCATTTTCATTATATAGCTCCAAAATGGTGGTGCAGGCTTTGCCTTCAGGCACCTTCAGGATGTCATCCAACGTGCCGCTACAGATGTCGAAGGTCAGATCACCGACGCGTTTTACCGCAGCACCATCCACGAATTTATCAATATCATCCAACGTCACAACCTGCTTGCGGAACATCGCCTCACTCATGGAAGCCGCGCCAAGTGGTTCTACGCCAATAATGCGGGTTTCCGGGCTAACCGTCTTCATGTAAGTTCCAACACCAGCAGCCAGACCGCCGCCACCAATAGTTACGAAAACATAATCCGCTTTTTCATCCAGACTCTCCATGATCTCCATCGCTACCGTACCATTACCCGCAATGATCTTCGGTTGATCGAACGGATGGATAAACGTCATGCCCTGTTCATTACACGCACGCATAGCTTCTTCATAAGCATCGTCATACGTATCACCTGTCAGCACCACTTCAACATTATCTCCACCAAATCGACGTACCTGTTTCACCTTCTGGTTAGGAGTTGTGCTCGGCATGAAGATTTTGCCGTGGATGCTAAGCGCGTTACAGGAAAAAGCAACTCCCTGCGCATGGTTACCCGCGCTAGCGCAGACAATGCCTTTCTCCAGTTCAGCTGGAGTCAGACTACGAATCATGTTGTATGCTCCACGAATTTTAAACGAACGGACTACCTGTAGGTCTTCCCGTTTAAGATACACATTACAGTTATATTTGGCCGACAATACAGCATCCCGCTGCAATGGCGTTCTTACAATGACTTCACGCAGTACATGATGTGCGCGCACGATATCTTCCATGCCAACACCGGTACGGCCGGAATTGGCAGTTCCCGTTGGTTCTTGTTCCACTGGTTTCATCTCTTATCCACACTCCGCTTATCTTGGTTGGCAATGCAAGCATTGCTTTTTCTTTTTATTGTATCACTTTTGTTCTGTTCTTGCGCCTGAGCTCGCATCAATTACCATTCGCAATATTTCATCAACAATGACCTGTGGATCTGTAAACATGACCATATGGCTGGATCGATCGGATCCGATCCATTTTGCATTCGTTAAAGTACTCACAGTACGGCGATGTGCCTCGATAATAGCAGGTCTTATTTTACGTTCTCCCGTGCCTATTTTCGTACCCGAGATGATGCTGACCTCCAAATCACCAAGATCGAGAGGAGTAATCAGCAAGGAAGCCAAGTCAGTCAGAAAAGGTTTCGACTCTGCAACCATTGTCTTAGCCGCCTGTACAGTGAAATCCTCGGAACGGTGATCCCTGACAACATCGTCAGGCTGTACACTTCCAGGTCTGCTGCCTAATAATCTGTACAATCCTGTACGTGCCATGAGTGGAATTAGGAGACTGTTCAAGGCAAAATTGAATTTGGCCGCTTTGGAAAAGTACAATTGGCAATGCTCGTCTGAAGGATCAACTAGGATGATTCCACTTAATCTTGATAGGTTTGAGGCCGCAGCCGCTCGTACAATCGGGCCTCCCCAACTGTGCCCTACCAATATGAACGGACCAGACCCCAATGCAGTCAGCAGATCGTCCAGGTCTTCTGCTATTCTACGGAGATTGCGCGCAGACGAATCGACTTCACTTCGTCCTGTCCCCGACCTGTCGTACACGACGGCACGTGCATGTTCAGCAACAGCAGGTGCTACCAGCCCCCAGGTCGATCGTGAGAAGCCCATACCGGACTCAAATACAACGGTCAGATCGTCTGTTCCTCTGGACATATAATGTAGTTTGCGACCATCCCGGGTCTGAATAAATGCACTTGAACCAAAAGAATGTGAGCTATGGTTAGGCTTCATCTTCCCCTCCTGATTACACGCATAGTCATAAAAACAAACCGAATCTAATTGAAAATGATTATCAATTACTTGATTATAGATTATTCCACACTTTAGGACAAGGCATAGTGTCGCTCTGATTCATTAAAAAGTGGATCGTTGGAAATTGGCATTAGTAGCATGCTGCTCGGTTCGTTAAACCTTAAAACAGGCAAAAAAGGGGTGTCCCGTCATTTTCATGACCTATGGGACAACCCTTTTATAACAAGTATTTAAGCAGCCAGTCACTTCGACTCAAGCCTGAGTCTTAAACCAAACCACAGCAGCCTCCGCCTCCGTACGGGTCAACTGATGCCCCTGACGCTCCCAGTGCATATGCACAGCTGCACCTGCTCCACTAAGCAATGAAGCGAGTTCATCCGTTTCTCGTTTCGGCACAATTGGATCGTTCTCTCCTGCGCCGATGAATACAGGCAGCCCCTTCAGGTCTGGCAATTCCAAACCGCGAAGCGGTACCATCGGATGGTGCAGAATCGCTCCTTTGAAAACGTCAGCCTGGTGGAAGATCAGACTTGCTGCGATATTTGCTCCGTTGGAGTAGCCCAGTGCGAAGACATTGGCACGATCAAAGCCATACTCCACAGCAGCTGCATCCACAAAAGAACCCAATTCCGCTGTCCGTGCAATGAGATCCTCTTCGTCAAACACCCCTTCCGCCAAACGGCGGAAGAAACGAGGCATTCCATTTTCGGATACATTACCACGCACCCCCAGAATACCTGCTCCTGGGGCAATCATCTCGGCCAAACCTACCAGATCGTTCTCCGTTCCACCTGTGCCGTGCAGCAACAAAAGGGTGGGTGCATCTGGCTGAGAACCTGCTTTATAAATATGTTTCATTGTATTGGTAGTACTCATGATTTGGACTCTCCTTTCCATTCACGTACTTGAATAGGTGGCAGCAGCTGTTCAATCTGCTCACGCTGTGGTTCATACCATTCAGGCAGCATCAGCTTTTGACCCATGCTTTCCTGTGGTTCATCCCGTGCAAATCCTGGAGGATCTGTAGCCAGTTCAAACAGTATACCTCCCGGTTCCCGGAAATACACAGCGTTAAAGTACTGGCGGTCAATGACCGGAGTGGGATGATATCCGGCTTTTTGAAGCTCCTGCTGCATTTGTTCGTGCTCGACATAATCTTTTGCACGCCATGCAATATGGTGAACCGTCCCTGCTCCGCCAATTCCACGCTGGATTCCAGTCGATTGAATGTCGATCAGTTGACCGATGTCACCACTCGCCTGCAGACGAATGATTCCATCCTCTTCCCCTACCTGCTCGAGTCCGAGCATCGTTGTCAGTACATCCGTTGTTTTGTCAGGTACATGGCTGAATAAAACAGCTCCACCAAAACCTTTGATGGCATGTTCCGATGGTACACCGTTGAATGCCCACTGACTTGGCAGACCTCCTTCACGCTCGACCAATTCGAGCAACAGACCGCCTTTATCGAAGAAGCGAATGTACTGCTCGCCAAATCTTGTTTTATTTTCAAATGGAATATCGAAGGATGTGAGACGTTCTTTCCAGAATGGCAAACTGCCCACCGGAATCGCATATACGGTTACGCCAGTCTGTCCTGCACCGATGACACCTCTTCTGGCATTCTGCTGCGGGAAGAAGGTGATAATAGTGCCCGGTGCACCGTCCTCATTGCCATAATACAGATGGTACACATCCGGTGCATCAAAGTTAATCGTTTTTTTCACCAGTCTCAGTGCCAATACACCTGCGTAAAAATCAACATTTTTCTGTGCATCATCTACAAAAGCCGTAACGTGATGGATTCCTGAAGTTCTGAACATAATCTCCACTCCCTTTGTTTTATTTGGTTCATTGTTATATTTAGCAGTTCGTATGCATTACTTTTTGTTATTTATCTTTAAATTAAGATTCTTTAAATTTATATTAATCTATTATCCCTAAATGAGCAAGCTTTTGTTTTAAAATTAAGACATTAATGGACTTTAACCTGCTAAATGCCGCATGAGTTTACTGAGATGGGCAAAAAAACAGGCCCCGATCACTCGGAAACCTGTCTTCCTTGAAACTTATTCAATTGCCGCCGCACAACATCAATCCTTACAATCTCGCATTACGTTTTAGGTTAATTTTAATCTCTTAGGCGGCTGTACCAGATCTTTACCATCATATTCATCCTTAATATCTCCAACAATCTCTTCAAGAATGTCCTCCATCGTAACCAGACCAACCGTTTGCCCTTCTGCATTATGCACTGTTGCGATATGGGAACGACTTTGCTGCATCTGGACCAAGACATCCTTAATTGGCGATAACTCCGAAAATTTCAACATGTCGTGTACAAACGTATCCATGTTGAACTCCCGGCCTGCGGCAATACTCGTAAGCATTTCCTTTGTATGGATAAATCCAATGAATTGATCCTGATTTCCTTTTTCGATCACCGGGAAACGTGTATATTCATGCTGCTTTAGAACCTCGATCATACGTTCCAGCGGCATTTCTTTGTCCAGCGTGACGATTTTTTCTTTGCGGATCATAATCTCCTGAAGCAGACGTTCATCAAAAGCAAAAATGTTTTTGAGGTAGTCCAGCTCTGTCTGATTAATTTCTCCACTCTCATAACTCTGCGCCATAATCAGCTTCAATTCCTCTTCGGAGTGAACCGTATCGTGACCGGCGGGTTTTATACCAAAAATACCAAGTAATAGACGGGCAGCCCCATTCAGCGCGTAGATGAACGGATTCATGATCTTACCAAACCAGTACAGCGGTGGTGCGAGCAATAGTGTCATCTTCTCGGCAAACTGGATCGCCAGTGTTTTCGGTGCCAATTCACCGATAACCACATGCAGGAACGTGATGATTGCCAATGCAATCCCGTACGAAAGTACCGTAGACAATGCCGCTGGGACTTCCAGTCGCTCAAACAGCGGATGCAGCATTTTCTCAACAGTGGGTTCACCCAACGCACCCAATACCAGTGCTGTGATTGTGATACCCAATTGACACGCAGATAAATAATAATCCAGATTGTGAGCCACTTTTTTGGCCAATACCGCTTTTTTGTTTCCTTCCAAGATCAACTGATCTATTCGGGACATCCGTACTTTCAGAATTGCAAATTCCGCTCCAACGAAAAAGGCGGTCAGACCGATAAATACGGCTACTAAAAATAAGTTTAAGGCTATTATTCCGTCCAATGATTTCCCTCAAAATGAGGGATTCACCTCCAAGTTTTATTTAAGTGATGCACGAGAGACGCTCCGGTTACGGATCATTCTTTCGATCGCCATTGTCTCCAAATTTCTCTGATTATAGTTTTCAATGGTTAAAATTTGTTTACAAACGCGAGCGCTTCGCTTCTTCAGAATTGATTCCGTCCCCTTCACTATTACGCTGCCATATCGTTAAAATATAATGAGGGCAGCAGCAGTGAAGAAAGCAATCTTAGACTAATCAGATCACGCCAGATCACTGGCCGATTCATCGATCTGAGCTCCGTTTACACGTTCAAGCAGAACCTGCTTAATGTGAAAATTTTCTGCGTCCACAACGGTCCAGACGTAATCACCGTGTTCTACCGTATCACCTTGTTCCACACCGACACCCTTCTGGAACTGAATCCATCCGGCCACGGTATCCATCTCTTCATTGCCTTCAAAGACAATCCCAAACTGTCGCTCCAACTCATCCAGCAGCACTCGGCCGTTAATGAGATATTGGTTCTCTCCGGTTATCTGAATGTCAGCAACTTCATCGGCATCGAACTCATCCCGAATCTCGCCGACAAGCTCCTCCAGAATATCCTCCATTGTAATGATTCCCGAAGTACCTCCATATTCATCCACCACCACAGCCATGTGCACGCGTTCCTGCTGCATCTTGATCATGGCATCCTGGATACTTGTAACTTCAGATACGAAAGGAATCTCCCGAACAAAATCGATAAGTTGGTGCTCCCTAAGTGCAACCATGTCGGGCAAAATCTTTTTCACATTCACTACACCGACAATTCGGTCCTTGTCCCCATCCTCGATGACGGGATAACGTGAATAATTATGCTCATCCAATATCGGAATGATATCGTCGTAAGTCATATTCTGATTCAGTGTCACAAGCTCTGTCCTCGGAACCATGATGTCTTTGGCATCACGCTCATCGAACACGAATACGTTTTCCAGATACGAAAGCTTAGTCTTGTTGTTCTCGTCTCCTTCATAGCTCTGATTCATGATGATTTTGATCTCATCTTCCGAGTAGGCCTGTTCATGTCCGGCAGGCTTTACGCCAAATGCCCGAAGAATTACCCGGGATGCACCATTCAGCGCCCAAATGAAGGGATACATAATTTTTCCGAACCAATATAGCGGCGGAGAGAGCAACAGCGTCAATTTTTCCGAAAATTGAATCGCCATCGTTTTGGGAGCCATCTCCCCAACCACCACGTGCAGGAACGTGACTAGGATAAAGGCAATCGCATAGGAAGCAACCGCCGATATCGAAGCTGAAACGTCCAGATAATTAAATACCGGGTATAACAACCTTTCAACGGTTGGCTTACCGAGCGCCCCCAATCCAAGGGCAGTTACGGTAATACCGAGCTGGCAGGCTGACAGATAATAATCGAGGTCCGAGACTACTTTTTTGGCCAATATGGCTTTTTTATTCCCCTCGGCAACCAGTTGATCCACTCTCGATGTACGAATCTTAACCACAGCGAACTCAGATGCAACGAAAAATGCGGTCAACGCAATCAAGATAATGAGTAATACAATATTTAATATGGTGATTATGTCCAATGATTTCCCCGATTCTCAGGGATTCACCTCCAGAGATAGTTACAGCGTCATCGGTTAACTTGGTTAACCATTCAACAGCTGATTGACGTTCAATATGGCGTAAGCCTTATATGAAATCGATAAATGATAAAGTGTGTATAGGTTGTACTTTGACCTTGTAAAATTGCAAAACAGGAATTCAGGATGAAGTCAATCACTTATAGAAACTACTTCACTAAAAACAGGGTTCCCCCTCATGCTGTCATTGTTTCTCGATTTACTCCACCAAAATTCTCCATTTGGACAGTTTACAATATCGCCTTCCCAATAGATATCCACCTCCCCTCTTGTGCATTCCTGTTTCAGAAAAGTATAACATGTTCTACGCCAAACCATCCAGTTGCACGTTATGGTTTGGAATATAGATTATAAAATGAGTTCACAAAATAAACTTTTATGTATGTGGTCTTTCTCGATCTACAGTTTTATTTTATGTGATATGGTTCACATAATTAGTATAGAACAGTTTATAGAAATGGTACCCTTTACTTTAGTCGATTAAACCTGCTACAGGCCTTTAAGTACAACCATTCTTCTTTGCCTTATCCGGACCATGACAAGTCCAGCAATGATACGATAATGATGTATACGTTGAAAAGGGCCCGCAGGATGCAAACACCTTTTTCGGTGTACATCTTTACGGGCCCTTAGGTTTCACTTTATCAAGTTAAAATGAATTAGAATTAGTTATACCAACGCTTTGGCAGCAATATCAGAACGTTGATGTTTACCGTCAAAATGAATACGTTCCGCTTGAGCGTAGGCTTTGTTTCTGGCTTCTGCAATATTAGAACCAAGACCCACAACGCCTAGAATCCGTCCACCATTGGTGACCCATTCTCCAGATTCATTACGTGCCGTTCCAGCATGGAATACCACTGCTTCGTCGACTTGATCCAGCCCTTCAATAACTACACCTTTTGCATACGGACCAGGATAGCCTCCAGATGCAAGCACCACACATACAGCGGCTTCGTCGCTCCACTCAATCTCGATATCCGCCAATTTCCCGTGCACAGTTGCCCAGAAAATATCGAACAGATCACTCTTCAGACGCGGCAATACGACCTGTGTCTCGGGATCACCGAAACGAGCGTTGAACTCAATCGTTTTGGGTTTACCATCTGGTGAAATCATCAGCCCGGCAAACAATACACCTTGGAACGGACGCCCTTCGGATACCATCGCTTTGGCTGTTGGTTTGATAATCGTCTCTACCGCTTCTTCAATAATCGAAGCCGGGATATGTGGCAATGGCGAGTATGTACCCATTCCGCCCGTGTTTGGCCCCTGATCATTGTCGAATACCGGTTTGTGATCCTGTGCAGCAGCCATCGGACGAACGGTCTCCCCATCGACAAACGCCAAAATCGACATTTCCTGACCTGCCAGGAATTCTTCGATAATGACTTTGGCTCCTGCTTCACCAAATACTTTGTCCACCATAATGCTGCGGAGTGCCTGGTCAGCCTCATCACGCGAATAAGCTACCGTCACACCTTTGCCCGCTGCCAGCCCATCGGCCTTGATTACCACAGGGATCGCCTGCTCATTCAGATAAACCTGCGCTTGCTCGTAATTGTCGAACTTCTCATAGGCTGCAGTCGGAATATTGTATTTATGCAGCAGGTCTTTCATGAACGTTTTGCTGCCTTCAATCTCTGCTGCATTGCGGCGTGGTCCAAATACCGGAATGCCTGTTTTATCAAAAGCATCTACAATGCCGTCTGCGAGCGGATCGTCTGGCCCGATAACAACCAATCCCACGTTAAGCTCCGTGGCAAGCGCCGTCAGTTTATCGAATTCATTTACCGCAATCGGATGACACTCGGCAAGCTGTGCAATGCCTGCATTTCCCGGAGCACAATGAATCTTGCCTGCCTTCGGACTTTTCGCCAGTGCCCATATGATTGCGTGTTCCCGGCCACCGCCGCCCACTACCAGAATATCCATTAGCGTTGTTCCCCCTCCGTGCATAACTGGTTTTGTTATACTATTACGTATTGAAATAGCTTAAAAAAGAAGGGGTGTACCATAAGTCATAAGCATGACAGGCGACACCCCTTATTAACCTTTTTCGTTCTAGTGTTTGAAGTGACGAACACCTGTGAACACCATGGCAATACCATATTCATTCGCTACTTTGATAGACTCTTCGTCCTTGATCGAACCACCTGGTTGAATAACGGCTGTAACTCCAGCTTTCGCTGCAATTTCCAGTGTATCGCCCATTGGGAAGAACGCATCGGATGCCAGAATAGCTCCCTTGGCTAGTTCTCCAGCTTGTTCAATAGCAATCTTGGCTGCTCCCACACGGTTCATTTGCCCTGCGCCTACACCTACAGTCATGTCGTTTGCTGCAAGCACGATTGCATTGGATTTCACGTGCTTAACCACTTTCCAGCCAAACAACAGCTGTTTCAGTTCTTCTTCGGATGGTGCACGATCTGTAACTACCTTGAGCTCGCTCGCTTCAATGGAATGCACATCGCTTTGTTGCACGATCATGCCGCCGTCGATGGAGGTTACTACGAAGTTACTTTCCCGATTGCGGGCAGCGTTCAGTTCACCTGTTTTGAGCAAACGAATATTTTTCTTTTTGGTCAGGATGTCGAGTGCCTCTTGTGTAAAATCAGGAGCCAGTACGATTTCCAGGAAAATCTCACTCAGTTTAGCTGCTGTATCGCTATCGATAATGCGGTTGGCTGCCACGATTCCACCGAAGATAGAAGTTGGATCAGCCGCATAAGCTTTTCCATAAGCTTCGTAGATGCTTTCGCCAATACCCACGCCGCAAGGATTCATATGTTTAACCGCCACAACTGCCGGTTCTTCAAATTCTTTCACAATCTGCAATGCTACGTTCGCATCGTTGATATTATTGTAGGACAATTCTTTCCCGTGCAATTGCTCGGCTGTTGTCAACGTATCTTGGGCTGCCAGCGGTTTGCGGTAGAATGCCGCCTGCTGATGTGGATTTTCGCCGTAGCGCAAATCCTGGAGTTTTTCGTAAGTAACCGTCAGACGCTCTGGCAGTGGATCACCGTTCAGGTTGGAGAGATAATCGGAAATAACTGCATCGTATGCCGCTGTGTGGCGGAACACTTTTGCCGCAAGCCGTTTGCGTGTCTCGAGTGTAGTGTCCCCATTGCTGCGGACCTCTTCAAGCACCTTGCCATAATCTGCTGTGTCTACAACGACACTAACATAAGCATGGTTTTTGGCAGCAGAACGAAGCATGGTTGGACCACCAATATCAATGTTCTCGATTGCGTCCTCATACGTTACGTCCGGTTTGGCGATGGTGTCTTGGAACGGATACAGGTTTACAACAACGAGGTCGATATAATCCAGTCCATTCTCTTCCATCTGGCGCTTGTGCTCTTCGCTATCACGAACAGCCAATAAACCACCATGCACTGCCGGATGCAATGTTTTCACACGTCCGTCCATAATCTCCGGGAATCCGGTCACATCCGAAATTCCGATGACAGGTACGCCTTCCTTCGACAACAGACTGCTTGTACCTCCTGTCGAAATAATCTCCACACCCATTTGCGACAGCTCGCGGCAAAAGTCCACGATGCCTGTTTTATCCCATACGCTGACCAGCGCTCTTTTGATACTCACAATATGCTCCTCCTTTAATGTCCCATGGCTTCGCGTTTCATGGCGAAACACAACCGATTTATTTCCCGAGAAATATCACAAAATGCGTACCAATTTTCGACTCTACTATATAAGTTGAACGAATGAGTTTACACTAAAATACTACGAGTCCAGAATAATCTTTCGATCGCTGTTATTCCCAGATTTTTCGAACAATTTCTCAAAGGTAAAAATCCAGTAATAAAGCGTATGCTTCCGATGCAGCTTTCTTTCAGAAAGCTTTTTGGCGAGCGCTTCGCTTCTACAGCTTATTTCTGGCCTCTCCGTTAACGTGTAAAAGGTTCCAACTTATATCAAACCGGTTTCCGTACCGTAACTTTTCGACCTTCGAGTTGAACCCATCCCTGAGCAAACCAAGATACAACCTCAGGGTACAGCTGCTGTTCGGCAGCATGGATGGACCGACTGACGGATTCAGCCGTGTCCTCTGGCAAAATGGGAACCGGATGCTGGGCAATAATTGGTCCGGTATCCATACCTCCGTCCACAAAATGCACGGTCACGCCAGTAACTTTCACGCCATATTCGATAGCCTGTCCAATCGCGTCCTTGCCTGCAAATGCCGGTAGCAAGGACGGATGAATGTTAATCAGTTGTCCTGCATAACGATCCACGACAACAGAAGTCAACAATCTCATATATCCGGCAAGAACAACCAGGTCAATGTTTCTGGATTCAAGCACTTCCACGATCTCAGCCTCGTAGGCTTCGCGGGAATCATAATTTTTGGGAGTAAACAGATGGCATTCCACACCTGCATCCTGTGCCCGCTGCACCACACGTGCAGCCGGTTTGTCACATACCAGCAGATCTATCGATGCCTCCAGTCCTCCGTTCCGTGCTGCATCCACCAATGCCTGAAAGTTGGACCCTTCACCAGAGGCAAATACAGCAATACGGTAATTCGCCATTAAACATCCGCTCCCGTGAAGGTTACTCGCGCATCTCCTTCGGTCACACGTCCAATGATGTACGCTTCTTCACCGGATGCTTTCAATTGTTCCAATGCTTCATTTGCATCTGCTTCGTTCACGACCAGGACAAGTCCGATCCCCATATTAAATGTGGTGAACATGTCACGGTTTGAAACGGAGCCTTTTTCTTGCAGCAGATTGAAGATCGGCAGAATCGGCCAAGAACCGTAATCAATATCTACATTCACGCTGCTTGGCAGCATACGCGGGATGTTCTCGATGAAGCCACCACCAGTAATGTGGGCCATGCCTTTTACTTTTACCTTTTCAAGCAGGGACAGGAGTGGTTTTACATAGATTTTCGTTGGTTCCAGCAGTGCGTCACCCAGTTTTCCACCCAGTTCAGCGACTTCATCCTGCAAGCCCAATCCGGCTTGTTCCAACAAAAGTTTGCGTACCAAGGAGAATCCGTTACTATGCACACCGCTGGATGCAAGTCCGATGACCGTATCGCCAGGAGCGATTGTTGTACCGTTAATGATTTTCGCTTTATCCACGATACCTACGGTAAATCCGGCAATATCGTATTCACCCTCACTGTACATACCCGGCATTTCAGCCGTTTCGCCACCGATCAGCGCACAGCCCGACTGATGACATCCTTCTGCGATTCCCGCAACGATGGCTTCGATTTTCTCCGGAATGACTTTGTCACATGCCAGATAGTCGAGGAAGAACAGCGGCTCTGCGCCCTGTACCACAATGTCGTTCACACACATGGCTACCGCGTCGATTCCGATGGTATCATGACGGTCCATGGCAAATGCGATTTTCAGCTTGGTTCCTACACCGTCTGTACCGGATACAAGCACCGGCTCATCATATTTATCTTTGTTCAAACCGAACAGGGCGCCAAAGCCTCCCAGATCTGTCATCACTTCCGGACGGAAGGTACGCTTCACGTGTTTTTTCATCCGTTCAACCGCTTCGTTGCCTGCCGCGATATCGACGCCGGCGTTTTTGTATGCTTCGGACAAGTGGAATCAGCTCCTTATTTTTCGCCCCTCCTAAATCCTCCCGCCCGGGAGGACCCCAAAGGACCTTGGCAGGCCCTCTGGACACCCGCCAAACTAGCGGTGCAGGGGTGGCTGGTATGATCTTGCTATGGTTGGTTCGTTCGTGTGCTCGCGTGGTTGTTCGCCGATTCCGCTGGCCGCAGGCCATCGGTCGCCGAACCCCGCTCGGCTGCGCTGCGGGGCAAGCCCGCGGAGGCAGCTGCTTCGCCTGGCTGCCTGAGCCCCTGTTGCTCCGCAAGGCGGGGCTTAAGGGCTCGGGCTGCGACCGGAGGGCAGCTGCTTCGCACCGCTGCCCAGGCCCCTATTGCTCCGCAAGGCGGGGCTTATGGGCTCGGACTGTGACCGGAGGGCAGCTGCCTCGCATTGCTGCCTTAGCCCCTGTTGCTCCTCAAGGCGGGGCTAAGGGCTGGGCTGCGACCGGAGGGCAGCTGCTTCGCACCGCTGCCCTGGCCCCTGTTGCTCCGCAAGGCGGGGCTTAAGGGCTCGGGCTGCGACCGGAGGGCAGCTGCTTCGCACCGCTGCCTAAGCCCCTGTTGCTCCGCAAGGCGGGGCTTAAGGGCTGGGCTGCGACCGGAGGGCAGCTGCTTCGCACCGCTGCCCTGGCCCCTGTTGCTCCGCAAGGCGGGGCTTAAGGGCTGGGCTGCGACCGGGGGGCAGCTGCTTCGCACCGCTGCCCTGGCCCCTGTTGCTCCGCAAGGCGGGGCTTATGGGCTCGGGCTATGCCCGGGGGCAGCTGCTTCGCACCGCTGCCCTGGCCCCTGTTGCTCCGCAAGGCGGGGCTTATTAGCTAGCAGCTGCAGCCGAATTTCTCTTCGCCGCCGAAGTCGAGGCGGGTTGGGTAATCATTATCAAAGCATGCGAGGCAAAGCCCGCCTTTGTAGTCATCCTGATTATCTCCCTGAATCGATGCAATCAGTCCGTCCGGACTGAGGAACGACAGGGAGTCCGCGTTGATTTCACGGCAAATTTCTTCCACCGATAGCTGAGATGCAATCAACTCCCGACTGTCAGGCGTATCGATGCCGTAGAAGCACGGGTTTTTGAACGGTGGTGATGTAATGCGTACATGCACCTCTGTTGCTCCGGCATCACGCAGCATGTTTACAATCCGGCGGGAAGTTGTTCCCCGTACGATGGAATCGTCAATCATAACCACGCGTTTGCCTTCTACCACACGGCGCACAGCGCTCAGTTTCATCTTCACGCCTTGTTCCCGCAATTCCTGGCTTGGCTGGATAAACGTACGCCCGGTGTATTTGTTTTTGATCATACCCATCTCATACGGAATTCCTGTCTGCTCGGCGTAGCCGATTGCCGCGGAAATACTGGAGTCCGGCACACCTGTTACCAGATCTGCATCGACAAACGACTCAATCGCCATCCGGCTACCCATCCGTTTACGTGCAGCGTGCTGGTTTGCACCATTCATGTCACTGTCAGGACGTGCAAAGTAGATATACTCCATCGCACACAGCGCCTTTCGGTGTTTGTGATGATCGAAACGGTCCTCGTGAAGACCATCCGCATCCAGCACCAACAGCTCACCCGGTTCAATGTCACGAATCAACTCTGCACCAATCGTCTCCAATGCACATGTTTCGGATGCAAACAAGTACGCATCTCCCAATTTACCCATTGTGAGAGGACGCAGACCATGGGGATCAGAAGCCACCAGCAACTTGTCGTTGGTCATGATTAAAAATGCATAACCACCCACAATACGTTGGAATGCATCCTTCGCCGCTTCTACCAATCCTTTGGAAGATCTCGCGATTAGATGGGCAATAACTTCGGTATCACTGGTCGTTTGAAAAATAGATCCGCTCTGCTCCAGCTCACGCCGGATTGTTGGCGCATTTACAATGTTTCCGTTCGTTGCTACAGCAAGATCACCATCACGGTATTTGAATACTAATGGCTGTGCGTTCGTCAGCTTACTGTCACCACTTGTTGAATAACGGACATGTCCAATGGAAATATCCCCTGTTAACGTCTGCATCAGGTCTTTGGTGAAGACTTCCTTCACCAGACCCATACCACGGTGATAGTGAAACTCGTTACCGTCACTTACACACATCCCTGCACTTTCTTCACCCCGGTGTTGAAGAGCATGCAGGCCATAATAGGATAGTGATGCGGCGTCAGGGTGTTTGAACACCCCGAATACGCCACATTCTTCCTTTAATTTGTCGAGTCCTTCCTTGCCGGACCCTTCGTTATAATAATCACCTGTCCACAATGGTCCTGTCGTCAGTTCATGAGACATGGAATCGCATCCTCCCAGACCTGAGCTAAACCTCCTACAGGTTCGTTCACGGCTGATGTTCCGTTCAATTCAATCGTCAGGTTACTTCCTTCTACACGTCCAATAACAGCTACAGGCACACCACGTTCACGTACAAATGCTTCCAGCTTACCTGCTTGCTCCGGCGAAGCCGACAACAGAATACGAGATTGGCTCTCACTGAACAGCGCATGATCTGCACGCAATGCCGTTTCCACATTGACCTGCGCACCGACATTGCCGCTGATGCAAGACTCAGCCAATGCTACAGCCAGACCGCCTTCAGACAAGTCATGTGCAGAGCGAACGAGACCGGATTGAATAGCTTCCAGCACGGTTCCCAGCAATGCTTTTTCCGTTTGCAAGTTCAGTTCTGGTGGACGACCTTCCGTCTGACCATGAACCGCGTATTGCAGCTCGCTACCACCCAGTTCAGCTTTTGTTTCACCGAGTAGGATGATAACATCACCTTCGGATTTGAATGCTTGTGTCGTGATATGATCCGTATCATGAACGAGACCTACCATACCGACAACTGGCGTTGGATAGATGGAGCCTTTGGCGTTTTCGTTATACAGACTTACGTTACCACCGATGACCGGCGTATCCAGCACACGACAAGCTTCCGCCATACCGTCTACCGCTTTCTCCATTTGCCAGAAGATATCCGGCTTCTCCGGGTTACCGAAGTTCAGGTTATCCGTAATCGCCAGCGGCTCTGCACCGGAACATACAATGTTACGCGCTGCTTCACTTACGGCAATCCGTCCACCTACTTCAGGATCAAGATAAACATAACGTCCATTACAGTCCGTTGTCATCGCGAGACCTTTGCGTGTACCACGAATCGTAACTACGGCTGCATCCGAACCAGGACGAACGGCAGTGCTTGTACGCACCATGTAGTCATATTGGTCATACACCCATTTTTTACTCGCTACTGTTGGTGAAGCCAGCACTTGTTTCAAAGCTCCGCCGAGATCCGACACTTCGTCGTAACGAAGCGTGTCGATGGAAGCACTTTGCTCGTAGTAGGCAGGTACAGAAGAAGGTTTGTCATACACTGGACATTCGTCAACCAATGCCGTTACCGGCATGTCTCCAACTACTTCGCCATGGTGGATCAATTTCAGACGTCCATCGTCCGTTACTTTTCCGACTTTTGCACAGATAACGCCCCAACGTTCAAAGATCTCCATCGCTTGTGCCTCATCCTTCGGCTCAACGACAAACAGCATCCGTTCTTGGGACTCGGACAGCATCATCTCATAAGGCGTCATGCCTTCTTCACGCTGTGGCACCTGATCCAGATACAGTTCCAGGCCATTACCTGCTTTACTTGCCATCTCTGCACTCGAACATGTCAGACCAGCGGCACCCATATCTTGAATTCCCAGCACGATTCCCGTGTCGATCAATTCCAGACAGGATTCCATTACCAGTTTCTCCATAAACGGATCACCAACCTGAACCGCTGTCCGTTGGGACTCGGATTCTTCCGTCAGTTCAACCGATGCAAAGGTTGCTCCATGAATACCATCCCGGCCTGTTGGTGGCCCAACATAATACACTGGGTTCCCCACACCTTTAGCTACACCGCGCTGGATCTTGTCATGATCAATCAGACCTACACACATCGCGTTAACCAGCGGATTGCCTTCGTAGCTCTCATCAAACATCACTTCGCCAGCAACGGTAGGAATACCGATACAGTTCCCGTATCCTGCAATACCTGCTACAACATGTTCGAACAAATATTTAACGCGATCGCTCTCCAGCTTGCCAAAACGTAAGGAATTCAGCAATGCTACCGGTCTTGCACCCATAGAGAAAATATCACGGATAATTCCGCCTACACCTGTTGCAGCACCTTGGTAAGGCTCAACCGCGGAAGGATGGTTATGGCTTTCAATTTTGAATACAACGGCCTGGTTATCACCGATATCCACGATACCGGCACCTTCACCAGGTCCCATCAGGACACGTGGCCCACTTGTTGGGAAACGGCGCAGCAATGGCTTGGAGTTTTTATAAGCACAGTGCTCGGACCACATAACACTGAAAACACCAATTTCCGTGTAGTTCGGCTTACGCCCCATGAACTCACAGATCAGCTCATACTCGCTGTCAGACACGCCCATTTGTGCGTAAAGTTTATGTTCTGCGACCTGTTCTGCCGTCGGTTCCTTAGCGGATAGCTGCTGCGTCATGCCGATCCCTCCATGCTTTCAAAATAGATGTAAACATACGTTTGCCGTCTTCCGAACCCAGCAGTGAGTCCACCGCGCGCTCTGGATGTGGCATCATACCAACCACGTTTCCACCCTCATTACAGATTCCCGCGATATCACCCAGGGAACCGTTCGGGTTGCTACCATACGTAAAGACGATCTGGTTGTTTGCCTGCAAACTCGCGAGCGTTTCCTCGTCACAGTAATAGTTTCCTTCACCGTGAGCAATCGGAATAACAATCTCTTCCCCAGGTGCATAGTCACGTGTAAATGGAGTATCTGCATTCTCTACTTTCAACACTGTATCGTGACAACGGAATTTCAGCGACATATTGCGGATCAATGCACCTGGAAGTAATCCCGCCTCAGTGAGGATCTGGAATCCGTTGCAAATGCCCAGAATATATTTACCTTGTTCAGCAGCCTTAGCTACCTCGTTCATTACGGGTGCAAAACGGGAGATCGCTCCGCAGCGCAGATAGTCACCATAAGAGAAACCACCTGGAACTAGAATACAATCATAAGCCGATAGATCTGTAGCCGTGTGCCATACATAATCAACCTCTTGTCCAATCGCATCTTCTACTGCTTTGTAACAGTCGATGTCGCAGTTGGAGCCAGGAAACACAAGAACTGCAAATTTCATGGGATTAACCCTCCAATTCGTAGCGGTAATCTTCAACAACGGTGTTAGCCAGCAGCTTCTCACACATTACTGTCAATCGTTTCTCCGCTTCCGCACGGTCTGTTGTATCCAGAGTCAGTTCCATGACTTTACCAATCCGTACACTTTCCACTTCATTGAATCCCATCGAGTGCAGGGCACCTTGAACAGCTACTCCTTGCGGGTCGAGAACGCTTTGCTTAATAGTGACATAGACGGTTGCTTTGATCATGATCCTTATGTTCCTCCTCAGTAATGAACGGGATAAATGCTTTATGCTGTTAAAAAGGTGGCTTGGGAGCTTGCTCCGGGGCGGATTGTTCTTTCCGGTCGCTTGTTGTCCCCAGGTTTTTTGATTGTTTTGGCCCGCTGTGCGGTCAAAACCCGGGGACAAAGGCGAACGCTATCGCTCCTTTAAGAACAATTCCGCCCCTCCGCTAGTCCATGCGACGTTTTTTAAAGGCTTAAACCTTTTACGTTGCACGGTGTGTAATGGTCTAGCCTGACCATTACGTAAAAACAGTGAATGGTCTTTAAGTTACTTTAGTAATTAGTGAATTTAATTCTCGTAATTTTTTCAGGCTTCCCTACCTGTGGGAAGCCACCGCTCTTAATTGCCTCATCCCCCAGTTTGACACTGGCGGAGGGAAAGATTTGAGCTGGAGAAGCGTAAGCGTTCGCCTTTGCAACCGGAATGTTTCCTTTTGAAAAAAGGATTCCAATCCAAACATTCCGGGGGCAACAGCGATCGTAAGCCAAACTTTCCCGTAGCCTACACTCAAACTTACTTTTTCGTTAGACGATTATAAATATCGACGTATCTTGCGGTTGTGGCCTCCACTACCTCTTGTGGCAGCGGGTCAGGTTTGCTGTTCTTGTCCCAATCGCTGCCTAACAGATAGGTGCGCACTGGCTCTTTATCCATGCTGTCGATCTCGATGTCGAGTGCGTAATTCTCTTTGGCCCAGAAGCGAGAAGCGTCTGGGGTGAAGATTTCATCGATTAGAATGACTTTGCCATCGACCATGCCGAACTCGAATTTGCAGTCTGCGAGAATAATGCCTCGCTGATCACAATAGTCGCGAGCGAATTCGTAGAGACGCAGGCTCTTTTCCTGAAGTTCAATCGCGAGCGCATCTCCGACAATTTCTTTCATTCGGTCCATCGAAATGTCTTCGTCATGACCGACATCGTTTTTAGCTGCTGGGGTGAAGATGGGAACGTCGAGCTTGGCGTTTTTGCGAAGTCCATCCGGCAGCTTGATGCCGTTGACCTCTCCACTTTTCTCATATTGTCTCCATCCACCACCGGTAATGTATCCACGCACCACACATTCAATATCAATGCGCTCGGCTTTGCGGGTCACCATGATGCGGTCTTTGAGCAGTTCAGGATCAGTAATGATATCGCCCAATTGGTTTACATCCGTATGCACCACGTGGTTATCCATCATGTCTCCCGTCAGTTCAAACCAGAAGCTGCTCAGTTTATTAAGCACATTGCCTTTCTCGGGAACGGCTGGGTCCAGCACATAGTCAAATGCCGAAATTCGATCCGTAACCACGATGAGAAAATGTTCACCCAGATCGTACAACTCACGTACTTTTCCCTTATATAACAAAGGAGCTTTAACGAGATCTGCCGCAGTGGACAGCGCCATGGAGGCTCACCTTCTTTCAGGAGATGTAAGGCTAAGAACAGAATCCTGATGGTGCGGACTCCACTTCGATGACAGAACAATCTTCCGATCGCTGTTATCCCCAGATTTTTTAATTCCACTTTTTCAAAGTGAAAATCCGGGGATAAAGGCGAACGCATTCGCTTCTTCAGCTTATTTCTTTCATCTGCGCTCAAGTGCTGACCCATCATTCAGTTCTCTAGCCTTATGAGAGTTTATATTAGTCGTTCAAACCAAGCTTTTTGAAGATGGTGTCTACGTGCTTCAGGTGCCATGATGGGTTGAACGCATCTGCGATTTCCTCTTCGCTCAGCACTTCCGTGATTTCCGGTGTTGATTTCACGATATCCTGGAACTGGCGTTGTTCTTCCCATGCTTGCATCGCACGTGGTTGAACAGTATCGTATGCTTGCTCACGGCTGAAACCTTTGTCGATCAGCTTCGTCATGACGCGACCGGAGAATGGTACACCGAAGGTACGCTCCATATTGCGTTTCATATTTTCAGGGAATACCGTCAAGTTTTTCACGATGTTACCAAAACGGTTCAGCATGTAGTTCAGCAGCATCGTTGCATCCGGCAGAATGATACGCTCTACGGAAGAGTGCGAGATATCGCGCTCGTGCCACAGTGTCACGTTCTCGTATGCCGATACCATATGTCCGCGAATAACGCGGGACAGACCTGAGATATTTTCACTGCCGATTGGGTTACGTTTGTGCGGCATTGCCGAAGATCCTTTTTGACCTTTCGCAAATGCTTCTTCCACTTCACGGAATTCACTCTTTTGCAGTGCACGTACTTCTGTAGCGAACTTGTCCAAAGATGTTGCGATCAATGCCAGTGTAGCCATGTATTCTGCATGACGGTCACGTTGCAGCGTTTGAGTTGAGATTGGTGCAGGCTTCGTACCCAGCTTCTCGCAGACAAACTCTTCAACAAATGGATCGATGTTCGCGTAAGTACCAACTGCTCCAGAGATTTTACCGTATTGTACGTTGTCTGCCGCGTGGCGGAAACGCTCCAGATTCCGTTTCATTTCTTCATGCCAGAGTGCCATTTTCAGACCAAACGTCGTTGGCTCCGCATGCACCCCATGTGTACGTCCCATCATTGGCGTGTGCTGATAAGTCTTCGCTTTGTCACGTAAAATTTCGATAAAGTTCACGATGTCACGTTCCAAGATTTCATTTGCCTGACGCAGTACATATCCAAGAGCCGTATCAACGACATCCGTGGAAGTCAGTCCGTAGTGCACCCATTTCCGCTCTGCTCCCAGACTTTCCGATACCGTACGTGTGAAAGCAATAACGTCATGACGTGTTTCCTGTTCAATCTCGTAAATGCGGTCGATGTCAAAAGAAGCGTTCTGACGAAGCAATGCTGCTTCTTCCTTAGGAATGACGCCAAGCTCTGCCCAAGCTTCACATGCACAAATTTCAACTTCCAGCCATGACTTGAATTTGTTCTCCTCTGTCCAAATAGCTCTCATTTCGGGTCTGCTATAACGTTCGATCATAAATTTGTATTCCTCCAAAGATTAGTTTGTTCAATCCATTGTAATCCTTCTTCGACATCTTGACAGAGCAGATTGACATGCCCCATTTTCCGTCCTATCTTCGCTTCGGTTTTACCATATATATGAAGCTTAGGAATCACACCGAGTTCCAACGCTTCCGCGTCAGCCTGACCCATTCTGGCAATTATACCTTCCAGATGTTCTCCAAGCACATTGACCATAACAACCGGGCTCAATAATGAAGTATCTCCAAGCGGCAATCCGCAAATCGCACGAATATGCTGTTCAAATTGTGATGTGGCACAGGCCTCCATCGTATAGTGGCCGGAATTATGCGGCCTAGGTGCCAGCTCATTCACATACAGTCTTCCATCTGCCGCAACAAACAACTCCACTGCGAGCAATCCAACGGCTTGTATGGATTGAGCCACTGCTGCTGCCAACTTCTGCGCCTCAATCTGTATTTCGGTCGCCACTCTTGCGGGTACAATCGAAGCATGCAAAATGTTGTTCACATGAATGTTCTCCGCAGGCGGGAACGTCTTAATTTCTCCATTCGTGCTGCGTGCAACAACGACTGAAATCTCGCAGTCAAACTTGATAAATTGCTCCAATACGAGTTCCGCACCGGTAGCCGCGAGTTCTTCATAAGCAGTTACCGCCTGACTGGTCTCGCGAATAACCCGTTGCCCCTTGCCGTCGTATCCGCCGGTCACCGTCTTCAGCACACAAGGAACACCAAGTTCACTCACGGCTGCCTTCATTGTGTCCTTGCTTGTAATTTCCCGGTAAGGGGCTACATGTACACCAGCCGCCTCAATGGCTCGTTTTTCACGCAAACGATGCTGGGTTGTGTACAATAACGCACTTCCTTGCGGTACATAGGATTCCCGTTCTAGGAGAGAAGCAACATCTGCATCTACATTCTCGAACTCATAGGTGATTACATCACACTGCCGAGCCAGTTCGAGTGCAGCCTTTTCATCATCGTATCCCGCTTTAATCTGGTCGGTAATTTGTCCACAAGGAGCATCTGCTGCCGGATCAAGTGTAACGAACCGATAACCCATCGCTGTTCCGGCAAGTGTCAGCATCCGTCCAAGCTGCCCGCCTCCGAGAACACCGATGGTTGTTTTTCCTGGGAGCAGGACACGTTCAGCTTCACCTGCTGAACCGGGTTGAATTTTGGTATTCGTCATATTTCGTCACTGCTTTCGAGCACTTCTTGTTTGATTCTCTCTCTGCGGGCTTCGCTGCGACGTTGGACATCCTGGTCAAAAGCACCGATGATCTGAGCCGCAAGCAATCCCGCATTCGTTGCACCAGCCTTGCCAATCGCTACCGTTGCGACGGGAATGCCACCAGGCATCTGGACAATGGACAGCAAGGAATCGAGACCATTTAGCGCCTTGGATTGCACGGGAACTCCAATGACCGGAAGCATCGTTTTGGAAGCGACCATACCGGGCAGATGTGCTGCCCCGCCCGCACCTGCAATGATAACCTTGAATCCACGGCCAATTGCGTGCTCCGCGTATTCAAACATCAAATCTGGTGTGCGATGCGCAGATACGACCTTTTTTTCATAGCCAATCTCCAGCTCGTCCAGCACCTCACAAGCATACTTCATCGTTTCCCAATCCGACTTACTGCCCATAATCACAGCCACCTGTACTGACATGAATACATCCAACTCCCGTCTGAGCGTTTTGGTTTAAATCTGTTGTTCTGTTGCTTCTCGTTTATTGTGAAATGAAAAAATCCGCTACCCGCGAAAACATCACATTTTCTCCGGACACCGGACTCCAAGAAATACGTATCCCGCATTTGGGCATGCCAAAGGCAGGCTTGCTGTCCGCATCTGATTTCATGCGTCTCTCAGCCGTATCTCCTCGTAGTCCGGAAATTTACGGTTCCCGGGTAGATACTTCCGGGCCCTATTCCCGGCGTTATACGAGCAAATATCTATTTCAACAAATTAATTCATTAATATTGAAGATTCCACATCTTTCGAACCTACTCGACCTTATTTATAACTGATCGACACATCTAACATTCTAACAATCCCCTACAGCTAATGTCAACTTAAAGACGAACATTTAACATATTGACAAATGTAATGTTCGGAAATAACCGATCATTCAGAGATACTGCATCCCTTTTATTCCAAAAAAGAAAGCCGACCCCTCTTCAACCTATCGAAGACAGCCGGCTTTTCTCTATTATGTGTATACACACATTCTATAATTATTTCACGATAAGTACCGGAACCTGAGCATGCTGTACTACGTTGTGACTGACGCTGCCCAAGACAAATTCCCGGATTCCACCAAGACCACGACTACCAATAATGATAATGTCCGATCCGTTCTCTTTGGCATAATCGAGAAGAACCTCGGCAGCAGCTCCTTGAATCAGATCCACGTTCGCTGTAACACCGGCAGCCTGAATCCGCTCTTTCGCTTCATCCGTCGTTTGCACCGCCAGATTATAGTAGTCATTATTCAAAGAAGGTGGCAAAGGTGCTAATCCCTCCCCGATGAATACACGCGGAAAGTCAAAGGCATGGATAACATCCAAGACAGCACCCGGAGAAACTTTGGCTAACTCAATCGCACGATCAAGTGCTTTATTTGAAGCTTTCGATCCGTCGTAAGCCACTAGTATTTTGGAGAATAACATGTAAATCCCGTCCCTTCCTTTATATGTAGAACATTCGAAGCCAGCTTCGGTCTGACATAAAATACAAGAACCATGTAACTCCTTAAACGTTTCTGGACCTAAGTGAACCATTGATACGAAATAATTTACATAATACCACGAATACATCTCAAAGATTAAAACACATTATTAGCATTAATTAATTTCATTACCTCATTGCAGAAAATAGCCATAAATAACCGCATTCAGGAACAACAACAACGGAATGCCAATCGTGAAGCTGGGATGTTTTGTTTTGTGTCGTTTACGATACATTGCAATCCATACTCCCAATGCCCCACCGATGAAAGCCAGCAGAAACAGCGTTCGTTCGGGTGTACGGTCTCGACGGCGCTGAGCACGTTTCTTGTCATCTGACATGACCAGGTAACCTACTATGTTGATAAACAAGAACCACAGTATCAATCCAGTTTGCATATACTTTTAGCGGTCCCCCTATCCCGGGACATCTCCCTGTACCTCCATTATAGTCCTCTAGAGGAACATGATCAACGCGAGAAGGGAACCGCAAACATATTTTAGAAGCTATGAATCCCGAATACCGAACCTATGACTCCTGTTTAGGAATACCATTCAGGTTTGGTGCTCTTTTTGCTGCCTTTTCGGGACTTACAGAGATACTCTCTTCCTTGATACTGTCTTTGTTCTGCTGATTATGAATTTTTTCTGGTTTGTTATGTGGCATCTGCGTATCACCTCCTAGGCTTACGTTGCCTGAAAAAGGTGAATCTTATACGACGGTCTTACTCTCCCTTTTTCTCCATGGCTGCCTTCAGCAGTTCTCCCAGATTGGAACCGATCGACTCCTGTTTTGCATATTGCTTCACCAGCTTTTGCTGATCACGTTTGTTCACATGCTGTTTGTCTTTATCCAATGTTTCCGTTATGCCGCAAGGCAGACATTGCACGTACAAACCTGCCTTACCCTCTTTAATTTCCATCTTTTTGTGACACTGTGCACAGCGACGGTTGGATAATCGTTTCTCTGCCGAACGACGATATCCACAATCCTCTGTAGGACACACAAGGAACTTGCCACGTTTACCCTTCTTCTCAAGCAAGCGTGCATTACAATCCGGACAGTGACTATTCGATACATTATGTGGCTTATACTCCGCTTTGCTTCCTTTTACCGTAGATACAAGCTCTTTCGCCATTGAACGAATGCTCTCCAGGAAAGGCTCTGGCTTCCCTTGTCCACGAGCAATGCGCTCCAGTTCAGCTTCCCAGCGGGCTGTTAAGTCCGGTGTACGCAGCTGAGGAGCAGCCAGTTCAATTAACTGTTTTCCTTTTCCCGTTGGATGCATGCTGTTTCCTTGACGATCGATGGTGTCGGAACTTACCAGCTTCTCGATAATATCCGCACGGGTAGCCGGAGTACCCAGTCCATACTTCTCCATTTGGGAAAGCAAAGCTGCCTCGGTATACCGTTTTGGCGGCATCGTCCGTCCACTTTTGATATGACAACGTTGAACCGTCACGGACTGACCTTGCTGCACATCTGGCAAAAGCGCACGCTCATGGTCTGAGGAATCTTCAGCACGATCATCATCCTCATCGCTATAATCTCCGCCGTACACTTCCCGCCAACCGCTTTCTTTCACCGTTGTGCCTTTCACATGGAAGGAATCGTTACCCACCTGAACAGTAATCGCAACAGAGTCGTACTTCGCAGCCGGATAGAACAAGCTGATAAAACGGCGTACGATCAGATCGTATAACTTACGTTCCTCTGGATTCAGCTGATTGAGGAGAACCGTCTGTTCTGTTGGAATGATCGCGTGGTGATCGGTTACCTTGCTGTCATCCACGATACGCTTGGTGATATTCAGATTTTTACGCAACAACGGACGAGCCAGAGAGGCATAGGGGCCAATCGCTACACTATCCAGTCGTTCTTTCAGCGTTCCCGTCATATCCGATGTCAGGTAACGGCTGTCTGTACGTGGGTAGGTTACGATCTTGTGCTGTTCATAAAGGCGCTGCAGCACGTTCGATGTTTGCTTGGCGGAAAAACCGTATTTCCGGTTGGCATCCCGTTGTAATTCCGTCAGGTCATAGGCCAGTGGATGCGGCTCAACCTTTTCACTTTTTTTCACTTGGGCAATTGTACCCTTACGACCCTCTATACGTTTCTTCAGTTCTTGTGTCTCTTGCGGATCGAAGATGCGTGAATCGCCACCAGCAGCCCGCCATACCGCCTGAAAACCTCCCAGATCGGCCGATAACGTCTCATACTCCTGCGAACGGAATCCGTTGATCTCATTTTCCCTGTCCATAATCATGCCAAGTGTAGGGGTCTGTACCCGTCCAGCTGATAATTGTGCATTAAATCGAACCGTCAATGCACGAGTCACGTTAAGACCAATCATCCAATCCGCCTCTGCCCGGCAACGTGCCGATTCATAAAGACGATCAAACTGGCTGCCTGGCTTCAGCGATGCAAATCCATCCTTGATTGCCTTGTCAGTCTGAGATGATATCCACAGCCGCTTGAACGGCTTTTTCCACTGCGCCATCTGCATAATCCAACGAGCCAGCAATTCCCCCTCACGTGCTGCATCCGTTGCAATGACCAATTCACCAACATCCTGACGTTTCATCAGCTGCTGTACCGCTTTGTATTGATGGTTTGTCTCTTTGAGTACCTTCAGCTTGGTGCGATCGGGCAGAATCGGCAGATCCTCCAGATTCCACGTTGCATACTTTTTGTCATAATCCTCTGGTTCAGCCAACCCAACAAGATGCCCAAGCGCCCAGGTCACGATATATTTCGGGCCTTCCATATAGCTTTTATGTTTATCACGCGCTCCCATTACTCTGGCTATTTCGCGTGCCACAGATGGTTTTTCTGCGAGTACTAATGTTTTCACTCCATCTCTTCCTTTCCTTAATAAAACCTATAACTTTATTGCTTCCATCAATGATTAAGATAATCTTCCACTTCTATCTTTTCATTATATCATTTCATGGTATCGGTTTGCTTTGGCTTCATAAAGAACGATTTTCCTCACGAGTTACCTTAGTTAAGTTTATATGTCAGGTTAGTTTACACAATGTTCTTCGACAATTTCCTTCTGTGAATGGAATTAGGAGCATTCAATAGTTTTAATAGCGATAATGTAGTATGTATACGTTTTTTTGGATAAATATCAACGTTGTAAGAATACCTTACATGTATTTAGAATGTGACAAAAGCAACTATATCAGATTCGCTAACACACATCATTGATACACAGGAAGGGAGCGTGGATGCATGACTTATCATGGATCTGTATTGAAAAAAAGTGGGGCCTTGTTACTGGCCGGAGCAGTTGTTGCCACAACATGGGGAGGAACGGTTCCCTCAGCCTCAGCTGCAACAGCTACGCCTTCGAGCAAAACTACGGTTGCAGCCGTAACCGCTGGTAAGGCTCCTGTCACTGCAGCAGCATTTGTTCAAGCTATGGAAGAAGCGGCTACACTTGCAGGTGTTCCTTTTTCCATGGACAAGCTTTCCGGCTCGACAGTACAGCGTAAGGATGCTGCTTTAGCTTTGCAAACCTGGCTGAAGCTGGAGTCCACTCCAGAATCGTTCAAGGATGTGCCGGATCAGGCGAGCTATGCCGGTGCCGTTGGTGCGCTGAACAACGCTGGGTTGATGAAAGGATATACCGACGCCCTCTTCCTTCCTAATGCAGTATTTACCCAAAATGATGTCGCCATATTGAAAGACCGCATTTATAACTACATAAAACCATTTGTTCTAGAGGAAGCAACCATTACGGATCTTCAGGCTGCCATGACGCAAGGAAAGCTGACATCCAAAGAACTTGTGCAGAAGTACCTGGATCGCATTGAAAAATACGATGATCAGGGTGTGAGCATTAACGCAGTCCTGACCTTGAACCCGGATGCCCTCAAAATCGCTGAAACGTTGGACGAAGAACGTGCAGCTCAGGGCCCACGCGGACCTTTACATGGTATTCCGGTTTTAGTTAAAGACAACTTCGATACCAACGATATGCCTACAACCGCAGGCTGTATCTGTCTGAAAGATTCTGTACCTGCTCACGATGCTGAACAAGTGAAGAAGCTCAAAGCAGCCGGGGCCATTATTTTGGGCAAAACCAATCTGCATGAATTCGCATTCGGCATTACCACATCCAGCTCGCTGGGTGGACAAACACTAAATCCTTATGCGCTGGATCACTATCCAGGCGGGTCGAGTGGTGGCACGGGCGCAGCTATCGCTTCAAACTTCGCAGCTGCAGGCATGGGTACTGACACGGGTGGATCAATCCGCATCCCTTCCAGCTTCAACAGCCTTGTCGGTATTCGTCCAACGATCGGACTGTCCAGCCGTGAAGGGATCATTCCTCTTGCATTGACACAGGATGTCGGAGGCCCTATGGCTCGTACCGTGAGTGATGCCGCAATCATGCTGGATGCTACAGCCGGCTATGACAAAAACGATGTCGCTACAGCTTATGCTGTAGGCAAAATCCCTTCCAGCTATACTGACTTCCTGGATGTAAACGGTCTGAAAGGTGCACGGATCGGTGTCGCCACCGAACTCATCCCAAGCACCAAAGCTGAGGAAAAAGCTGTTGCTGACGTGATTAACAACGCTGTAGAAGAACTCAAAACGCTGGGAGCTACGGCAGTCCCGATCAGCATTCCGAACCTGGCTGAAATCAACAAATACCCAAGCTTGAGTGGATACGAGTTCAAATTCCAACTTAATGACTATCTGGAGTCTCTTGGTGACGAAGCACCTTATCACAGCTTGTCTGAAATTATTGCTTCCGGACAGTTTGACAAGTCACAAGAACAGTCGATGAAGACTCGTGATGCGCGGGAAACGTTGGAGACTGCCGAATATAAGGACATCGTCCTGAAACGTACCCAAGTCACACGTGAGTCCTTGCTGAAAGTTATGGCGGACAATAACCTGGATGCCATCATCTATCCTACGTCCACGCAAGCCGCTGGTGTTATTGGCGAAGGACAAAACTCCGGTGGTAACAACCGCTTGAGTCCATTCTCTGGCTTCCCGGCAATTACCGTACCTGCTGGATTTACAACTGAAGGTCTACCAGTAGGTATGGAATTCCTGGGCCGCGCCTTTGATGAAGGAACCTTGATCAAGCTGGCTTACAGCTATGAGCAAGGGACTCATCACCGCCAAGCACCAAAGCTCACGCCATAATTCGTTAATGGGATTAATTAAACTACGATTAAAATAACGCAAACATTTATGCTAATTGTCTGCTTCGTAGGGATTGACGGTATCAGATACAAAGCCTAATCGCTATCGATCTAGATAACCTTATCTTTAATCATTCTGCTACACCAAAAAGTACACCCTTTTCATGCGTTCATGGAAAGGGTGTACTTTTTTCTGTTATCTCTATCCATGCATGAAAAGAGTTATATCTGTTTCTTTAATTGGTATCAGGTACGCTCCATTTAAGCACAAGACCTGCGTATGTCAGTCCGCCTCCAAAACCAAACAGGGCTACTTGATGCCCATTCTTTAATTTCCCTTCGTCTACTGCAAGCTGTAAAGCGAGCGGAATGGAAGCTGCCGAGGTATTCCCTCGATACTCCACACTTGTTAAAGTACGTTCCAGCGGAATAGGACCGCGTTCACACACCGCTTCAATCATTCTTAGATTCGCACTATGGGGCACAAACCAATCGATCATCTCCGGCTTCATCTCTGCTTTGGCTATAAGCCCACTCAATTGTTCTGGAATCGTGCGTACTGCCCACTTATAGATCTCTCTGCCATTTTGAACAAGGCATCCATCACCCTGCAAAGGTACACCATTCATCTTCGAAGATAGACCCGTCTTATAGAGATGAATACCGCCTTCTCCACTCGTACCTGAGATGGCTGCCATAAAGTCACCTTTTCCAGCAGCTTTTTCTACCAAAAATGCTCCTGCTCCATCGCCAAACAATACACATGTCGTACGATCTGTATAATCGGTAATCTTGGACAACGTCTCTGCTCCAATAACCAACACTTTATGGTACATGCCACTGGTTACCAGACTGTCAGCCAGCTGCAATCCATACGTAAACCCCGCACATGCCGCATTCAAATCAAGCACTCCCGTATGTGGAATCTTGAGATTCGCCTGTACTCTGGATGCTGTGCTGGGAAATGAATATTCAGGTGTGCTGGTAGCAACCAAAATCATATCCACATCTTCTACACTAACATTATAACGACGTATCATATCTTCTACAGCCTTGGTGGCCAGATCAGATACAAATTGATCCTCAGCTGCTATGCGCCGTTCTCTCATTCCTGTACGCTGTACAATCCATTCATCACTCGTGTCGACCAACTTCTCCAAATCAGCATTACTTAATATTCGATCCGGTACATACGTACCCATTGCGGTAATGGTTGACATTGATTGATTCATACCGGTAGTCACCTCGTTTGTTTTTTACCATTATAGCACTAAGTATTAGTACTTGGTACTAATTTTAAAAAATATTTATTATGATTCATTCCTCAATGGTTTACTTTAAGTGATCTCTTCATCCTATTACCCAGAGTCATGCAAGCAATCGCATGCAGTATTGATGAAGATTTGTGGATATCCTCTGAGTAACATGAAGAATGCCTTAATTAAATGCGTTTTCTATAGACAGTCCATTCCCTCAGGAAGAAAATAAATAGATTGCCCTTCATTACTAAAGAATAGAGATGATGTATACCTATGAAAAAAGAATATAATATCCTTGCGATTTCCGGCAGTCTGCGCAATCAGTCCTCCAATACGTTACTAATGCATGCCATAATTAAGCTGGCTCCTTCTTACCTTAAGTTTGGAGTATATGGTGGATTAGATGATTTACCGCATTTTAACCCTGACCTCGATATTGAGAAAGGTCCTGAGTCCGTGCAGAATTTGAGAGCCCAACTGAAGCATTCGGATGGAGTTCTGATTTGCACACCGGAGTATGGAAATGGAGTTCCTGGAGTCTTAAAAAACGCATTAGATTGGATTGTATCTTCTGGAGAATGGCTCAATAAACCCACCGTTGCCATTACTGCTTCTCCAAGCCCCATGGGCGGTGATAAAGCCCATGCTTCACTATTGCTGACGTTAAACATGATTAATGCCCAAATCTTACATGAGGCTTCTCTAACCATTCCTCATATTACATTGAAGATGAATAAACAAGGAGTCATCATTGATTCAGAAACCCAACATGCATTGGAAAACTCCCTTTTATGCCTAGAGTGTGCATGCAACCAAATGGATAAATAGACAGACAGTCTGCTTAAATTAAACTGACTATAAAGAAATAAACAGAAAAAAAGATTTAAAACATTCTCATAAATTAAATAAAAAAAACAGCCCTGGATTTCCTCCGAGCTGTTACGGTTTATATTAGATAATTCGTTATGAGAATCCTCATATTAAACAAATAAAAACCACCACCGAATAACATCGGCAGTGGTTCTTTGCTTGGCGGCGTCCTACTCTCCCAGGACCCTGCGGTCCAAGTACCATCGGCGCTAGAGGGCTTAACGGTCGTGTTCG